>ERZ773037.12-NODE-12-length-98179-cov-4.611950_pt1 | contig 98179 bp, 94 predicted proteins | sample MGYA00511466_ERZ773037 | MGnify/ENA primary metagenome ERZ773037 (study PRJEB29015, sample SAMEA2738146) | human oral metagenome | biome: human oral; feature: human-associated habitat; material: saliva | place: China | collected 2202 ... | reverse complement strand
TATAAAGAAAGAGGTTCAGACAGATGTACAATGATAAGGTAATGAAATCAGCGCTGGAGTCCATGATGTTTGTCTGGGGAGAGCCTCTCAAGGTTAAGGATGCTGCAGAGGTACTTGATGCAGATAAGAAAGAAATAAAAGAGCTGTTACTCAGTCTACAACGCGAATATGCAATGAGAGGGAGTGGCCTCAGAATTAGAGAAGTAGACGGGGCTTTTCAATTTGTGACTAACGGCGAAAACGAAATTTTCATCGAGAAGCTGTGCACTCCGGTCAAGATCAAGAAATTATCTCAGGCGGCACTTGAGGTACTGGCGATAATCGCTTACAGGCAGCCGGTGACGAAGAGTGAAATCGATTCTATTCGCGGTATCAAGAGCGAGAGGGTAATCGATGGACTCATGAACAAGGAGCTTGTAGAAGTTGCCGGCAGGTCGGAAGGTGTGGGAAGACCGCTCCTGTATAGGACGACTGCAGAGTTCCTCAAAAAATTCGGGTTTACATCCATCAATGAGCTGCCGGACATCACAGAGTTCGATGAACTGCAGGATTACGACGATGAGGATGGAAAGGCTCACGAGCAGTTGTCGATTAATTTTGAAGGAGACGCAGATAGTGAGGATAAATAAATATATCGCTTCTTGCGGAATTACGAGTAGACGCAAGGCTGACCAGCTTATATTGGACGGTAGGGTTGCAGTTAACGGCGTCATTATGAGGGAACCCGGATATGATGTGAAGCAGGGAGAAGAAGTCACATGCGACGGCATAAGGATTGCACCCGAACGAGACAAGATCTACATACTGCTCAACAAGCCGCTTGGCTATGTGACGACAACATCCGATGACCGGGGGCGTCCTACAGTTCTCGACCTCATACAGGATGAGGATAGGCGGATTTTTCCTGTGGGGAGGCTTGATTACAATACTTCAGGGCTTCTTATCTTGACCAATGACGGTGATGTGGCAAATAAACTCATGCATCCGTCGAAGGAGCTCGAAAAAACGTATCGAGCCGTTGTATCGGGGATACTTACGTGCGGCAAGATTGCGAGATTGGAATGCGGAGTGAATATCGGAGGCTTCAAGACCTCGCCGGCGAAGGTAGAGGTAAGGAAGCACAATAAGAAGTCGACGGTTGTGGATATCACTATTCATGAAGGCAAGAATCATCAGGTTCGCCGCATGTTCAAGGCTGTGGGTGCACCGGTGCAGGAATTGCAGAGAATCAGAATTGGCAAACTGATGATTGGTCGACTGGCGATAGGAGGTTATAGAAAGCTGGGACCGGCTGAAGTAGAGTATCTCCATTCTATTTAGCGTGCCATATACATTCCATGAATGTGACGACATAATAAGCCCTGTACGGCACTTGATTAGGAAGTGCTCACACAGAGCTTTGGCTTACACAAACTTTGGAATAATCCCTGAAGCATGCGCAGCATGTACAACAACCGCATTACAGTTATCTAGTCCGGCATCATGCTTTCGCCACGGCTTGACTCGATATAAGATCTGATGATTTTAACAGCACCGTCGATTCCGGCACGGCTAGTGTTGATGAGCAGGTCGTATGAATCTCTCTCTCCCCATCTGGTATCGGTGTAATATTCGTAGTATCTACGGCGCTGCTTGTCCATCTGCTTGACAATTTTCTCCATCTGAGCAGGCGTCATTTTTTTGGCTTCTTCACCAGAGAGTAGAGCCATCTTGCGCTTAATTCTGTCTTCAATAGGTGCGAAGAGGAAGACGCTGACGTGTGATTGATCGCGCAGGATGTAATCCGCAGCTCTTCCAACTATTACACAGCTGTCTTCCGCAGCAATCTCGCGGATGAGCTTATACTCCTCAGAGTGAATCTTGTCGTAAGGAGACGGCTGATATAGTTCTATACCGGAGAACAGTGCACTTGCTGCAAAGTCCGGAGCCTTCTCCTCGTTACTCTTAACGTAGTCCTCATGGAATCCGGTCTTCTGGACTGCGAGTCTGATGAACTCGTTGTCGTAAAACTTGATGCCAAGAGCCGCGGCTAATCTCTTGCCGACCTCGTGTCCGCCGCTTCCAAATTCTCTTCCAATAGTTACTATGACTTTATTTGACATAATACAGCCTCCCTCCTGCTGATTATAACACAATCGTGTTTTTAAATAATACTATAATTTCTGCGCGATAGCTCCGACAAATGCTTTTAGATCGTCATCGTTATCGAACTGGGCACGGGCGTTGTCAGCTCTGCCTCCCCCTTTACCACCGTACTCCTTGACGTTTTCCTTGACCAGCTTGCCGCAAGGGTAGCTGCCGTCGGATACCAGCATGAGTGTGCCGGATGGGGAGCAGGCTAGAGCCAGTAGAGGTTTGTTATCTCTTTCAATCAGGTCGAGCGCTTTGAAGCCTAGCTTTTGGAGTTCATTAGGTGAAATATCGGAATATGCCCTATATACGAGCTTGTCGTTGGGAGCAGCTGCACATAGTGCAAGAGCTGTAGCCTCGGCAGTCCTGAAATATTCGGCCAGATGTGCACGTTCAGCCTTTAGTTCAGATTCTTCCTTGTCCCTTTTATCTAAGGTACGTATCAAATCCTCCGGCTTCGAAGAAAATCTCTCCGCAACATCGGTCAGGATGCGGTGCGACTCCTGATAGTGGACGAGGGCGTTTCTGCCACAGTCGAAGTAAATCCTCGTCATTCCCTTGTTGGATTCTGCTTTAAATATCTTGATAATTCCAATCTGTCCGCTGGTGGAAGGATAGGTGCCGCAGCATGCGCAGCAGTCAAATGGGTCGGCAGGATCGCCGACTGTGACGATAAACACAGAGCCTTCCACTTTTTCGTTGACGGCCTTTCTGAGGGGCATAGCGTTTGCCTCTTCAACTGAATCGAAATAATGAGCCCGGATAGGCATGTCAGCCCATACCGCTTCATTGGCAAGCGTTTCAGCAGCTTCCAGCATGGCAGTATCCATAATTTTTCCGTCAAGATCAATATCAATAGTTATATAATTATGCCCCATGTGAAAGCCTCTATTAGTTCCTCTGTACAGCTTGTAGATTGCGCCGCTCAGGATGTGCTCACCATAGTGTCTCTGCATGTTGCTAAATCTAAAAGTCCAATCCAGCTCCATAGTGACCTTGTCGCCGACATTGAAAGGTACATGCTCCGAATTTGTATAATGCGCAACTGACTCGCCGGAGTCGTGTGTGTCGTAGATATCCACATGCTTGGTTTCATCCTCCGTCAAATACATTGTACCCCTGTCCCCGGGTTGTCCGCCGCCCTCGGCAAAGAAGATAGTTCTGTCTGTAATTATTTCAATCCTGTCCTTTTTAGAAATAACATCCAAAACAGTGGCATCCAGTGATTTTAGGTACCGATCATTGTGGAAAACTTTTTCTGTTTTCATAGTCCCTCCTCGTTTTTTTCCTAGATTGAAAATCGAACAAAAGTGTAAAAATTATTTTTATAAAACTGTTGATAACTTGCCTTGACATATCCATTAATCGCTGATTAGCGTTGAAAAATACGCGTTTTTACCAAGTTACTTATCCACTTTGACATGTTGAAAAGATTGTATACAATTTTTGAGTTTTATGTGGATAATCCCCGATGTGCACATTTTATCGGCAATCGAGTGATGTGGATAACTTGTGCTTGTTTCAGACGGCAAAAAAGAACAACCGTTAACAAATAAATTTCAATTTACTATTGCTCCGGATTGAATATCATATCGCTGAACATCGTATTAGGCGACTCGGCGAAACTCTGGAATACCTGAGTCTCCAGCTTGTATCTGCCCTTGAGCTCCAGCTTACTGATATTGATACTCTTGTTGATATCCATCTCCATATTGGTGATTTTCATCAGATCATGACTCATCACAACCAGCTCATTTTTTGGAGTCAGCAGGTATGCTCCATATAAATCATGATTCATATAGTAATTAGCTGAATCAACATGTGAATTGTCTTTGTTGTATAGGACGTAGACGATTCCGTTAGGGGCCGGTGTCATCGCGGTGTCTGCCCCGAAGACGGAATCATCGATATCGAATTTTTCCTGCGGTACTGTCAGCTTATACAGTGTTATGTATTCAGGTTGCTGCAGCTGGAGCGCCGCCTCGTAGTCGGAAATGTGCATCAGTGTCGTTACTTCGAATTCCAGAATTCGTCGTGACCGCGTGAGGCTGCGCAGAGACAGGGTGAGCAGCGCTTCACCATATATGTAATCATCGGAAAGCGCTGTGAACCTACACTTGTACACTGTCGCTTCGCCGCTAGGCGTAGCGGCAGTGGTTTCCTTGGATATTTTATTTCTCACTAGCTCAGCTAGTCCGATCTCATTGAATTTGCTGCGCTTCATCGCTCCGGCAGTCACATCGGCAAGCAGTGCGGCTCCTCTATAATCCTTATCCAGCAGCCTCATCAGGAAGTAGTTGATTAGTTCAAAAGATGTGAGAGGAGACTTGCACACCATCTCCATGCCTTCTCTGCTCGTCTTGTCAAAGCCGGTGTCTTCACCAAGCAGCTTTACCGAAGCCTCTTTCATGAGATTGATGCGCATGAGCGTCTCCTTGCGGAACTCCTGTATGAATGGCGCATGATTTTCATAGAACAGATCATTCGTAGCGATTACTTCATTGATCAACTGTATCATGGTGAAGAACGGAATTTTGACTTCATTTCCGCCAAGCCCTCCGGAAATACGCTTCCATTCCGCCTTGACCTCTCGCCCTCCCTCCAGATTACCGGCCTTGGTGAAAATCTCTCTGTAATCGTCCACTCCATATTCTGAGAAATCCAAGTGGATAAGCTGAAACAGCTTATCCTTGCTTCCATCCTTAGCAGTCCACGACACCTTGAGGGCTACAACACCCATCAGACGGGTGTTTGTAGCGACACAAGAATCAAAGCGGTAGTCCATGAAGTGATTGTATTTATTTGAAAGTTTACCCTCTACTACTTTTAGTACCGGCATAGTTGCTCTCCTCGGTAAGTCAATAATATATAATTATACCAAATATGGCGGTGGAATCCTTCATCTAACCCATTAAAATCAAAAAACAATAATATTCGTAACATCTGAAACTTGACACTGCTCAAAATACATATATAATACAGGTGAATTCCTTATTGAGAGCGAGTGAGGGAATGGGCCCTATGAACTCGCGGCAACATCGTGTATAACGGTTGTGCCAATTCCCACAGGCAAGGCCTGAAAGATGAGGAGACATATTCATATTTAGAACTTGTCTCTTCATGCATGTGGCTCATGCTGAAGAGTTTTTTATTTCATGGATTGGAGGGGGCATGATGCTCGTGCCCGAAGGGAGGTTTCAATGAAGAAGTTATTCACATCCGAATCAGTTACCGAAGGTCATCCGGATAAGGTTTGCGATCAGATTTCTGATGCCATACTGGATGCAATCCTCGCTGAGGACCCAAATGCTCACGTGGCATGCGAGACAGCGACTAAGACAGGCTTTGTAATTGTATTTGGAGAGATTTCAACTACGTGCACAGTGGATATTGAGGGTATCGTTAGAGATGTAGTCAAGAGTATCGGATACGACTGCAGCGAGGTTTGCTTTGATGGAAATACTTGTGCTGTGCTCGTAAGCATTGAGGAGCAATCACCGGATATCGCAATGGGTGTTAACGAAGCACTCGAAGTTAAGGAAGGTGAGGAAGCAAGCGATGATGCTATGACCGGTGCGGGAGATCAGGGTATGATGTTTGGATTCGCCTGCGACGAGACTGATGAGCTCATGCCTATGCCTATCTCGCTCGCACACCGACTAGCCGAAAGACTTGCAGATATTCGCAAGGACGGCACTCTGAGATATCTGAGACCTGACGGCAAGACACAGGTTACGGTCGAGTACGATGACGACAGGGTTGTGAGAGTTGATACAGTTGTAATTTCGACACAGCACGATCCTGATGTTGCACTCGAGCAGATCAGAAAGGATATGATTGAACATGTTATCAAGCCGATTATCCCTGTTGAGCTGATTGATGACGACACAAAGTTTTTCGTAAATCCGACAGGCAGATTTGTAATCGGTGGGCCTAAAGGTGATTCCGGTCTTACAGGTCGCAAGATTATAGTCGATACTTACGGTGGCTATGCAAGCCACGGGGGAGGTTCATTTTCAGGAAAGGATCCGACTAAGGTCGACAGAAGTGGCGCATACATGGCTAGATATATTGCAAAAAATATCGTCGCCGCCGGACTTGCCCGCAGGTGCGAGATTGAGCTGGCATACGCAATCGGCGTAGCAGAGCCTGTATCCGTGTATGTCAACACGTATGGAACTGCAACTCTCAAGGACGAGGATATCGCCAAGCTCATAAAGGCGAACTTTGATATGAGACCTGCTGCTATTATCAAGCAGCTAGACCTGCTCAAACCGATATACAGATCTCTGGCTGCATACGGCCACTTTGGCAGGACCGGCCTCGGTGTCAAGTGGGAAGATACTGACAAGGCATCACATCTCAAGGCTGCGGCAGATCAGTATGCATAGACAATAGGAATAGGGCTATAGTATATTTTCGTATCATCAATATGAACGACTGGAAATTTATAGGCTAATGCAATCATGTAGGTGTTTGTATTAGCCTATAATGTTATAATTAGCTTCAATTTAAATCGCAGCGAGAGGTGGATATATGGCTCACAGTACTCAAAAAAGGCATGCAAATACACGGAATATCACTGCCAAAGCTCCTGCTTCCGTATGCGACATACTCATCATCGGTGGTGGTCCGGCGGGGATGGCTGCTGCCACAAGCGCCAAGCTCAGCCATCCGGATTCAGAGATCGTTATACTCGAGAAGAACGAAATCCTCGGAAGGAAGCTTAGAGCGACAGGAAACGGACGATGCAATATAACTAATACATGTGCAGACGGATACGAAGAAGTAATAACTTTTCTTTTCTCGTTAGGGATAGCTACGAAGTCTAAGGAGAGGGGCTTTGTGTATCCTGTATCGGAGTCAGCGCCGGACGTTGCAGAGCTACTGGAGCTGCGGCTTGAGCAGCTTGGAATAAAGGTGTATAAGGGTGCTACAGTATCTGCAGTTTCTGTAGTTCCATATTGCGATAAACAGGACAGACCGCTCGATGGTGCAAGCTTCAATTCAGGTATTTCGTTTAAAACTGTATTTACCATTGCCGGTATCGATAACGATTACCGGATGGAATCGCAGGCTCTTGTAATAGCCGCCGGCGGGAAGTCGGCTCCGGTATATGGAGCCACAGGAGACGGATTCTTGTTGGCAAGGTCACTTGGACACAGCGTCACCAGGACGGTTCCATCGCTAACCCCTGTGGAGTGCGGAAACTCTGAGCTAACAGGCTTGTCCGGGGTGAGAGTGCGCGCAACAGCCAAGCTTTTGAAGGATGGAGAGCAGCTATATGAAGAGAATGGCGAGGTGCAATTTACCAAGTACGGACTTTCCGGCATTTGCATATTTAATCTCTCGAGGATGATGAGATTTGGAAAAGGCGAGGGATTTGATAATTTCGATATATCGCTGGATGTAACCGATGGCTTTAATTTGAGCGAGTGGCTTACGGCTGCAGCTAAGAGGGCCGTAGTGAATAGAGAAACAGTTGACGCGAGGAATTCACAGAGGAGTGCTATCGAGGCGAATTCTGCGGTGTGCGAGAATTCCTCATATAATAAACTTGTAGAGGTGTTTATGACAGTATATAAGGAAGGGCTTGCCGTGGAGATAATCAGACAGGCAGGATTGGATTATACGTCTAATGCTTCTATATTGACAGATGCGGATGTTCGCGACAAAATCATCAGGAGTGCAAGTGACCTGAGATTCAAGCCGACCGGGCTCAAGGGCTGGAAGGAAGCGCAGTGTACTTCCGGTGGTGTCGATATGCATGAAATAGATGATGAGAGCTTTGAGTCGAAGCTCTTGCCGAAGTTATACATTGTTGGTGAGACTTTGGACTATGACGGCTTTTGCGGTGGCTACAACCTTAATCACGCATTTTTGTCCGGAAAGCGCGCCGGAGAAGCTGCGGCTAGAGAGATATAAAGCTTTTCCTCATGGGGTATGCTGTACAGCAACTGTGGCGCATGGATTGTGCATAATATTTTCTATAGAGATAAAAGCATTAAGATATATTGAACAGACGTAATAGTTTGCGAAGGTGGGAGATGGATGCAAGGTTTAAGAACAGAGTGTGGCGTGGAGGAGAGAGGGCCGGGAAATATGCATACAGGATGAGTGAGATCAAGCTGCCTGTCGGAGCTGAAATGACAGAGCTGCCTGCCAAAATTGCGAAGCAGCTGTCCATAAAGCTGTCAGATATTATGACTTGGCAGGTCGCTCGAGAATCGATAGATGCCAGGGATAAATTAAATATCTTCATGGTATATACATTGGATTTTACGACGAACTCGCAGATATCATCAAAGACTGCCAAGAAGCATAGGTGTAACGTGTACAAGCATATTGAAAGGCACGCGCCGATATCAGGTAATGAGTGCTTGACAGGGCGTCCTGTAGTCATCGGGTTTGGACCATGCGGTATCTTTGCTGCGCTTGAGCTGTCACATAACGGATACAGACCGATTGTTATAGAGCGTGGCAAGACTATGTCCGCACGAGTAAAAGATGTGGAGAATTTCAGACAACACGGGGTACTTGATGGGGATTCCAACATACTTTTCGGGGAAGGCGGTGCAGGCACATTTTCGGATGGTAAACTGACGAGCGGAATTAAAGATCCGAATATAAAGTTCGTATTAGAGACATTTGCCGGCGCCGGTGCGGGAGACGAAATTGTCTACAAGCATAAACCTCATATAGGGACTGATGTGCTTAGAGCTGTAATTGTGAGTCTCAGAGAGCAGATCTTAGACCTCGGTGGAGATGTCCGTTTTGGAACGCGTCTGACCGGACTTGAAATAGCTGATGGCGAGTTAAAAGGTATAACCGTTATGGATAGCGATGGCCGAGAGGAGCACATTGACACCAATGCTGTTATTCTGGCAACAGGGCACAGCGCAAGAGATACGTATGAACTTATAAAAGAATCTGCTCTGGAAATGGAACAGAAACCTCTATCTATAGGCGTCAGAATGGAGCATTCGCAGGAATTGATAAATCGCGCTCAGTATGGTGAGGAGGATAGACTGCCGCCTGCAGAATACAAGGTCTCGTATAAAGCCAGCAACGGAAGAGGAGTGTATTCGTTCTGCATGTGTCCGGGCGGGGAGGTTGTAGTGTGCTCGACCGCTGATGGCGAGCTGTGCGTCAACGGCATGAGCAACAGAAGGAGAGATAGCGGAGTGGCTAACAGCGGCATCCTGTGTGATGTAAGGGTGAGCGACTTTGATTCGGATGATGTGCTGTCAGGTGTCAAATTCCAGCAGAAATACGAGAGGCTGGCGTTCGAAAATGGCGGCGGCAAATTTAACCCGCCCACCTGCACTATGAAGGATTTTCTTGATGCGAATGCTCAATCCGTTATAGCTTCTCTTCCGGACTTCGCGTATGAAGCAATCAGGGAGGCTATTCCTTTCTTTGCTGAGAAAATACATGGATATGATGACCCGGATGCAGTGATCAAGGCGGTGGAAACGAGAAGCTCGGCACCGGTGCAAGTGCTTAGAGATAAGGATAGTGGAGAGAGCACTGGAATTTCCGGCATCTATCCGGCCGGTGAAGGCTGCGGCTATGCAGGAGGAATTACATCTGCAGCATGCGACGGAATTAAGCAGGCCGATAAGCTGATCGAGCGTTTTGGCAGACCTCGTGGATAAGCTGAATTGAGTGAAAGCGGTGACTGCGGAAACGCCGATGATAGTAATAGCATAAGAAAAAGAGATATGGGCTGCTCAGCTGCTCAGCTCATACCTCTTCTTTTTCTTATTACCTACAGTCCAAAACAATCCTGTACCGTGTATGAACCGACTGACTGCTTGCCGAGGAATACCGCGCAGTCGACAGCGCCGGCAGCAAAGCACTTGAAGCTTTGTGAATGATGTGTAATCTCGAGTCGCTCGCCCGGACCTACAAAGTAAGTAGTGTGGCTGCTCGAAATATCTCCACCTCTGATGGAGTGAAAAGCAATCTCCCCGTGCCTACGAGGGCATCTGCCTTCGCGTCCATATCTATCTACGTCGTGTAAAGCTTTTCCTCGCGCAGCTGCGACTATTTCGCCGATTTCCTTTGCGGTTCCGCTTGGTGAATCAAGCTTGGTGTTGTCATGCATGTCAAGAATCTCAATATCGACATCTCCGGCGAGCTTCGTGGCATCCTCGATTAGCTTATACATTACATTTACAAGCCTCGATGTGTTTGCTGCGAGCATAACAGGGATAACCTTGCCGGCTTCTTCAAATGTTGAACGCTGTTCTGCGTTGAATCCCGTAGTGCCGCAGATCAGCGCCTTTTTGTGTCTTACCGCTGCCTCGAGTGTGACCATAGCCTGCTCAACGGTTGCAAAATCAATGATAACATCGCACTTATCGATAAGCTCTTCTACGTCGGAAACAACCGGTACTCCGAGTGATCTGCCTATCATAGCGACTTCTCCGAGATCCGTGCCAATGTAATCTCTGCCTGAAGGCGCAACACCTCCGACTAGAGTTATGTCTTCGCGTTCAGCTGCAATACCTGTGATGAGACGCCCCATCTTGCCACGAGGGCCGACCACTAGAAGCTTCATAACAATACCTCCTCATAATTCTGAATAAGCCATAATATACTTAATATAATATTGCATATAATACTGTCGTTATCGATCCGGGTTGCTTTAAAAACTGAGTACCAGAGTTTTCTCCCTGGGCTTCAGCTTGCGCATTTTGACGCCTGCCATCGAAAGGAGCCGCTTAGAAGCGAGAGTGGATTTTGCGTTTGCGTATTTGTCGTCCAAATACACGACTTCACGTATACCCGATTGAATAATTGCCTTGGCACATTCATTGCAAGGGAAGAGCCCGACGTATATGGTCGCATCTCTCAGCGATTTTCCGCCGGAATTCAAGATAGCGTTGAGTTCAGCATGCACAACATAAGGATATTTTGTATCTTCGCCGGTTCTTGCCCATGGCAGTTCGTCATCAGAGCAACCGAGCGGGAAGCCGTTATACCCCGTAGAGAGGATGACGTGATTGGAATCAACTATGCACGCTCCAACCTGCGTATTAGGATCCTTGCTGCGCTTTGCTGCCAGCAGGGAGACCCCCATGAAATATTCGTCCCACGAAATGTAATCTTGTCTCTTCATATTGCTACCTCATTAATGTAGTATCTATTCTGTATTTTATACTAAGGCATATGCTGCCGCAAGCGTCCGATAGTGTTTAAGCATTTGAATTTAGACCCCCTATAAGGTATAATATTCAGAAGTATTGCCTAGAAGGAGGCGTATGATGACGAGCAGCAGTAAAGCACTGTCAAATACATATAAATACTTACTCAGAATGGTTTTTATCATGGTAATTTTGAGCGTTGGCTTGGGTGTATTCCGAGCCAATGCTTTTGGTGCGATAAATGATACCAGTTACGAGATTATTAATTATGATTTCAAAGCTGTAGTTAAGAAGAATCACGTATACGAGGTAACAAAAAAAGTTACAGTCAATATTCCAAATAATCTATCCGAGCTCAAGTTCGATATTCCTACCGGAAACTATATGGTCGGCAAGGCAAATGTTAAGGGCACGGATTTTGAGCTGCGCAAGGATGGGAATAAATATAACATCATCATCAAGGATAAGACTAAGCTCAAGAAGGGAAAGCACACCTACGATATCACCTATGTTGTGAGAGAGTATGCTGATAAGAACAAAAATTACGACCTGTTTTACCTGAATGCACTATCATCTGATTGGGAAGTACCAATTCAGAACTACAAATTCACACTGGTTCTGCCTGATGATTTTCCTCGTGATGACCTTCAATACTATGCCGGGCAGTTTGGGTCACAGGATGTATCCAACAAGACCTCATATACGGTTGATGATAACGTCATCACAATGACAGGCTCACTGATTCCGGCGGACTTCGGTATCACATTTAAGGCGGAGCTCCCCGACGGGTATTGGAAGAAACCGCTTAACAACGAATGGACCATCGGGCTCGGAGGTCTGCTGTTCGTGGGTGCAGGGACACTGATACTGATTCTGTGGCTGATTGGCGGCAGAGACTCAAGGTTCAAGCGGAAATTTATCGCACAGCCGATAAGCGGAATATCGACAGCTGATATCGCTTACATATTTAATGGTCAGCTGACTATCAGAGACATAGTTCCGCTGCTGGTTAGACTCGGCATAAATGGAAATCTCAAGATAGTTGAGTATGCACCTAAAAAATACAAGCTTGTCAAACTTGCTGCGCCTTCAATCGACGAGGATAGGTACATCAGAGGCATTTATTCTGAATTATTTGAAGATGTATACGAGGGTAGGGCGATTGAGATGGAAGATCTGGGTAAGCACCTCAAGAGAATCCTTTATGACGTAGAGACAAGTGTTTCCAGCGGGTATAACTCTAAGGGTATGCGGGCAAGTACCAGACTTTCGCTGGTCTTCAGATGGCTTGGTATTTTGGCTATGTCGTTAACTGTAGCGTCTGTGCCGATATTAACCAGTATGTATGTGTACGAAGAAGATATTTTGTACGGTATTCCGATTGCGTTTTTCGCTTTTTCAGTCCTTGTTCTCAACATGATTGCAAGGCGATTTGACCTCAGGTATGATATGGACTGGACGCACTTTAAGGTATCTATAGGTATGTATTCATCTTTGTATGCTGCTGAGCTCATATATGCAGGTTACATGATATACAGCTGCAACAAGTCGGTTTTCATTCCAATTCTGATTCTCATCTCGGGGGTATTTGGAGCGATTCTGATTTGCCTCATGCCGGCGAGAGCCCGCGAGAATGCTCGCCTGGCAAATAGAATGATGGGTATGCGAAATTTTATCGAGGAGTCGGAGCCGCGTGATGTAGCGGTGCTCCAGAGGCGCAATCCGGGATATTTCTATGAGATGCTTCCATACGCTATACAGTTCTCACAGTACGAAATATGGGCACAGAAGTTCAGAAGCATCGATGTCGAAGCACCTTCTTGGTTTGAAGGCCTTGCAGAAGGTCACACTGTTAACGTAAATATCTCAAAGGACGATCTCGAGAATTTAGCAAGGGAGCTTCATAGATTTGAAAGAACTATTGAAAGCGTATACAACGTGATGAACCGCAGACAGAGGATTTTCCTCGGTGCGGGAAGATAGATATGGCAAAGCCGGTTGGAAGGGATAATAATGGGAGATAAAGAGAAGATAATTAACATTGCAGTTATTGCGCACGTCGATGCAGGGAAGTCTACGCTGGTTGACGCGCTGCTTGCACAGTCTCATGTATTTCGTGAGAATGAAGAGGTTGTGGATTGCGTGATGGATAGCGATGCTATAGAGAGAGAGCGTGGCATTACTATTTATTCCAAGAATTGCTCAATCATGTATAAGGATTATAAGATTAACATCGTAGATACACCCGGACATGCCGATTTCAGCTCTGAGGTTGAGCGCATTATGAAGACTGTGGATACAGTTATTCTGCTTGTAGATTCGAGCGAAGGGCCAATGCCTCAGACTAGATTTGTACTGAATAAGGCGTTGGAACAGGGGCTCAATCCAATCCTGTTCATCAATAAGATTGATAAAAGAGACGCTAGAATCAATGAGGTTGTAGACGAGGTATATGAACTGTTTATGGATCTCGAGGCTAATGACGATCAGCTGGATTTTCCAATCATGTACGGAATCGCAAGACAGGGAATCGCTGTTAGCGATCCAAGTGAGGTTGCGGACATCATGGTTGATGATGGAACCATCAAGATTAAGAAGAGTCCTAAGGGGTACGGAGACCTCAATATTGAGCCGCTGCTGGACAAGATTGTGGAGCACTGCAATCCATATCCGGATCTGAGAGAAGAACCCCTCCAGTTCCAAATATCCTCGCTCGCTTATGACGATTACATAGGCAGGCTTGGAATCGGAAGGATAACCAGAGGCAAGCTCAAGGCGGCTCAGCAGGTTGCGGTTATGAAGAACGAAGAGGAATCCTACAACGCCAAGGTCAATCAGGTGTTCGTATATCGCGGCCTGCAGAGAATGGCTGTAGATGAGGCTGAGTGCGGCGATATTGTAGTTGTATCCGGTATTCCGGACATCTCCATCGGGGAGACCATCTGTGATCCCGCTCATCCTGAGTCTCTTGGAAATATCAGTATTGAGGAACCTACACTTTCGATGAACTTCATGGTCAACTCATCTCCATTTGCCGGCAAGGTGGGCAAGTTTGTCACAAGCAGGCATATCAAGGAGAGACTGGAGAAGGAGCTTGAGGTAAATGTTGGACTGGTTGTCGAGCCGACCGACTCGACAGATTCATTCAAGGTGTCAGGTAGAGGAGAACTCCATCTGTCAATTCTGATTGAGAATATGCGCCGTGAGGGTTACGAGCTTGCCGTATCCAAGCCGGAAGTTGTAATCAAGCGAGGCGCAAACGGAGAGGTTCTGGAGCCTGTTGAAGAGGTTGTAGTAAGCGTTCCTGACGAGCATTCAGGCTCTGTGATTTCCAAGCTCAATATACGCAAGGGAATGATGAAGCAGATGATGAGTGAAGGAAATGGTTACTCCAGGATCGAATATTCAGTTCCCACTCGTGGACTGATGGGTTATAGAAGCGAATTTATCAACGATACGCACGGCGAAGGGACTATGGTTAGACGTTTTGATGGATTTGAGCCTTGGAAGGATGAGATTCCGGAACGTACTAATGGAGTTGCAGTAGCTCAGGAAGAAGGAAACTGCACTCCATATGCAATCTTCAACATTCAGGAGCGTGTTCAGATGTTTGTCGAGCCCGGAACTCATGTGTATGAAGGTATGATAGTGGGTATGAACTCCAGAGGTGACGACATGGTAGTCAACCCATGCAAGGCCAAGAGAGTTTCCAATATGCGTGCTGCCGGCAGTGATGACACAATCAAGCTGACACCGCAAAGAACATTTACACTCGAAGAAGCGCTTGAATTCATCAACGGCGATGAGCTGGTTGAAGTAACCCCTGAAGATATAAGACTTCGCAAGAAGCTTCTCAGAGAGATTGACAGACGTAAGGCTGGCAATAGAAATAAGTAGTCATGTTATCACGTTCATAAGTATTTATACTAAGGACATGATTAAAATATTGAGGTAACGAAAGGAGAAATTGGTAACATGAAGATTCTTGTAATCAACCCTGGTGCAACATCGACTAAGATTGCTGTATACGAAAACGACCAGGAGCTGATGCGCGTTGGTATTGACCACGATGCTGCTGAGATGGATAAGTATGCAAATATCGTAGATCAGATGCCATTCCGTCGCGATGTAATTATGAAGACCCTTGAGGAAAAGGGCTACAAGCTCGAGGATTTCGACGCAATCTGCGGACGCGGTGGCCTGTTCAAGCACATTCCTTCCGGAACATACATCGTCAACGATGCAGTTATCAGAGACATTAAGAACCCACCTTACGGTGAGCACGCAGCTAACCTTGGAGCATATATATCCAAGGAGCTCGCAGACAAAGTAGGTATTCCGGCGTTCTTTGTAGACCCTGTTTGCGTAGATGAGCTCGAGGACGTTGCCAGATATTCCGGGCTCAAGGGCATGGAGAGACAGAGCTTCTTCCACGCGCTCAACCAGAAGTCAGTTGCTAGAAAGGCAGCAAAGGAAATCGGTAAGGCATATGAGGACCTGAACCTCATAGTTGTTCACCTCGGCGGAGGAGTGTCCGTTGCAGCTCACAAAAAGGGCAAAGTTGTAGATGTATTCAACGTTAAGGACGACGGTTCGATGGGTATGGATAGAGGCGGTGCACTGCCTGCAAATGCTCTCGTTAACCTGTGCTTCTCAGGCAAGACAAAGTCTGAGGTTAAGAAGATTATCGGTCACGAGGCCGGCGTGTTCTCATACACAGGAACTAAGGATTTCCGTACAGTCGAGAACAAGGCTTTTGATGAGGGTGATGAGGTATGCATGGGAGCATTCCGAGCGATCGCATACCAGTTGTCAAAGGATATAGGTGCTATGGCAGCGGTGCTGCACTTTGATGTAGATGCAATCGTATATACTGGTGGAATGGCTTACAGCGACAGATTCTGCGAGGAGATTACATCTTACGTAGGCAAGGTTGCTCCGGTTCTGAGATTCCCGGGTGAGGAAGAGATGAAGTCTCTCGCTGACGGAGCTCTGAGAGCACTCGAAACTAAGAAATACAAGATTTACGAGTAATAACGTAAACAATACAAAATACACAAACGGGACTGCAGCGATCTGCAGTCCCGTTTGTCGTTGGTTCTGCTTTAGCAGAGGATTCGCCGAGCGATAGCGAGGTGAATCAATAAACCACCGGCTATGCCGGTGTGATTAGGATAGCTTTAGCTTCAAGAAAAATACCTCCAATGTTATCATGATGTTGGTTCGCCAACCACATCAAATAACAAAGGAGGTTGCCATCATGGATGACAAAAATACTCTAGCACACACAAGCTGGAGATGTAAATATCATATAGTATTTGCACCGAAGTATAGAAGAAAAGAAATATATGGGAAGTACCGAGTGGAAATAGGAAAGATGATAAGAATCCTATGCCAAAGAAAAGGTATCAACATTGTTGAGGCAGAGCTATGCCCTGACCATATACATATGCTTGTAGAAATACCGCCAAAGTATTCTGTGTCGCAAATAGTCGGATATTTGAAAGGGAAAAGTTCTCTTATGATATTCGATAAATTTGCAAATTTAAAATACAGGTATGGGAATAGACACTTTTGGTGCCGAGGGTACTATGTTGATACAGTAGGGAAAAACGAAAAGAAAATAGCTGAATACATACGTACACAACTTCAAGACGACATAGTAGATGATCAAATGACGCTGAAAGAGTATATTGATCCATTCACAGGAGAAAAGATGAAGTAGTCCTTTAGGACTTGTAGGAAAATACGTGCGGTTGGCGAATCTATTCAACGCATCTTAAGATGCAGCAGGTAAAAGGCCCTTATAGGGCCAAAACAAATCACCGGCTGAGCCGGTGGTCATGATTTGAAATCCGGCAATTTCTGCTATTCAGGCAGACGCTCCGGATACATGATCGACAACTCGCCACGGACTTTTCCCCAGTTGCGTAGTGGCATTGTCCACTTGCGTGTGGCTTAGAACGTTGCAAGATACAGTGCTTTCAGCAGTGCCTGAGAACCGGAGAATACACTTCTCCGGCGGTTTAGCCGCCTCAGTGTCGAATTCAGTGATTCTATGGCATTGGTCGTGTAGAAGGCTGTTCTGACATCCCCGGAAAACTTGAAAATCGGAGATATGGCGTCCCGGTTATTACTTCGGCGTTTCATAGCATAGGGACACTGTGGACTCCACTTATCTGTGACCTGATCAAGCTGCGTCAGTGCTGTCTTTTCGTCGGGAGCTGTATAAATCGTCTTAAGATCCTTAGCGAAGGACATCATGTCTTTGTTCGCCACATACTTCAATGTGTTCCTGACCATATGTACGATACAGCGCCGGTGCTCTGTTTTCGGGAATGCAGCCGAAATGGCATCCTTTATTCCGGTCAATCCATCTGAACAAAGGATCAGTATGTCCTGAACGCCTCTGTTTTTCAACGAATTCAAAACAGACAACCAGTATTTGCTGCTCTCGTTTTCTCCAACATCTATCGTCAGGACATCTTTGCTTCCATCTGCGTCGATCCCAAGAACAACGTATGCTGCACGCTTCTGTACAACTCCGTCTTCTCTGACAGAAAAATGGATGGCGTCTATGAATACGATCGGATAAACTGCTTCCAGCGGGCGGTTCTGCCAGTCTTCGATCTGCGGCAGAATTTTGTCCGTTACGTCCGAAATGAAGCTTTCTGAAGCCTCAAAGCCATATATATCCTCAATCGTTTCAGAGATCTGTTTTGTGGTCATTCCCTTCGCATACATCGATATGATCTTCCGGTCAATGACCGAAATGTCTTTCCGGCGTTTTTTTACGACATTAGGTTCAAAAGAGGAATTGCGGTCCTGTGGAACATCGATGGACATGCTGCCATAGCTGGAATTGACGCGTTTATTCTTGTATCCGTTCCTGTAGTTCCGCTCAAGATCAAACTCATCTGAGCGCTCAGATTTCTCATAACCGATATGTTCATCCATCTCGGCCTCCATCATTTCCCTGATCGTGCCACCGAGAAGATCTTTGAGAGCATCCCGGATATCCTGAGCGCTCTCAATATCGTATTCTTCGAGCAGTCCGCGGATGATCTCACGTTTTCCTTCAGTCATTTCGACATGATGCATCGGTTTCTTTGGTTTTCTGGTCATAATAAAAAGCCCTCCGTGATTTAATGATTACTGTCACGAAAGACCTTGTCAAATGTTTTTACAGAGTTTTTTCTATATGTCCCACCCATAGCTTCGATACAGCCGGCGTGATGGCACTTGAAAAGATTCCCTGGTAACCGGGGAGAGAAGCTGTGAGTCATCATAAATATCCTGCACCGGAGCGAAGGTCTATTTTTCATCTGAATTCTTATCCTTTTCGTAGTAATGAGAATACGTGTTTTCTATGGCTTTTGCCATCGCTTTTGCGTTACCCTTGAGATTGTTGTCGAATAACCGGTTATCGTGCTTGCTGCTGATGAATCCCAGCTCTACTAAGCATGAAGGCATCTTATTCTTCGACAGCTCATCGTATTCGTGCTCCTTACTGACTAATGTGCCGGCGCGAATTCTGCGCTTGGTGAAGCCCTCTTTATGCAGCTGCTTCATTATCTGATTGCCCAGATAGCGGCTTTCCTCATTGTTGTCCATAGGGAGGAATACCTCGACACCTTGAGCCGATTTGTCCTCTGCCTTGTTCCTGTGAATTGAGACCATCAGCTTAGCCTTGCTTTTGTTGGCCATCTTGCCGATTTTAATTCGTTCGGTATAGCGGTCATCCTCGCGAGTCATATACACCTTGAAGTTCTTTTTGTTGAGCTCCTTCTTGACCTGAAGGGCAATTCTGAGGGTGTCGTCCTTCTCGTCTCGGCTCTTCGTCTGAGAACCGGGATCGTGTCCTCCGTGACCGGGATCGATAAATATTACGCCGCGATCTAATTTCGGCGGGGCCAGAACATCTCTGTTGCGGTAAAGCCCTACTATAAAGAACATGACTGCTAAGACTGATACCGCTGCTGTGAATTTACGGCGTCTGCGTTTCTTTAGTTTTTTCCTTCTTTTGTCCGCGATTATGATATCGCGCATCTGTTGTTCGTTGAGTGCCAAATCCTTCTCCTAAAAACTTAACTGATCAGATATATCTCCTCTATGCTACAATATTGCGTAAAATTTGTAAATAATATACAAGTGTACGGACAGAATCGTTGAAGGTTAGAGGCTTCGATGATATAATCTATGCGAACTAATTTCTGATATAAGAGGAGTCTGTATGTATGCATTGACGGCGAAAGCCATGAGCTACATGGATGAATATACGATTGACAAGGGCATTTCCGGTGCCGTCCTGATGGAAAACGCTGCCGGCGGGCTTGTCGATGAGATAATTGCACGTTATCCAGACAAGGACACAGAGATCCTCGTCGTCGTTGGTCATGGTAATAACGGGGCAGATGGTCTCTGTGCGGCCAGATGGCTATTGCATCTCGGATATATCGTCAATGTGTATTTCGTAGGAGATAGAAGCAAGGTTTCGAGAGCCTTTACAGATCAGCTCAGAGTGCTGACTTCGATGAGCAAGTCGTTCAGAATGTACGGACTTGGATCGCGCGATGATATGAAGGTGCTGCAGCAGCGATACGATGTCATTGTCGACGGAATCTTCGGCATAGGACTCAACAGGCGATTTGGAGCAAACTTTGCCAAGTTTATTGAATACCTCAATACCAAGTCGGGATTCAAGATAGCAATAGATATTCCGTCCGGACTCAATGCTACTACCGGCGGCATCATGGATGCCGTATTCAAGGCAGACCTGACAGTTACGTTCGGCAACTACAAGACAGGTATGTTCTTTGGAGCAGGCAGAGCAGTTACAGGCGAGGTCAAGCTAATAGATATAGGAATTATCAAGTCCGGATACGCTTTGATTGAAGATAAGCTGTACATCTGCGACAGGGACTTCCTTGAGGATACGCGGCATTTGGCGCTTATACCCCGAGAGGAGCGCTCGCACAAGGGCACATTCGGCTCGGTCGGGATAGTGGTAGGGCCTAATGCGATGATGGGAGCCAGCATGCTGGCGGCTAAGGCTGCTTACAGGTGCGGTTGCGGTCTGGTCAAGGTGTTCTGCCCTAACAAATACGTTGGTTACTTCAACGTCGCTATCCCGGAGACTGTGGTAGTACCGTACAAGAATGACGATATCTCGGGAGCGATGACGGAGTTTGCGAAGTCGGTTGATGTGGTGCTGGTCGGTCCGGGTCTCAAGGAGGATTCGACGGGTCGAATCCTAGTTAAACAGCTGCTTGCCATGGACATCAAGATGGTTATTGATGCCGGAGCGCTCAATATAATATCCAAGAATCTCAAGCCTTTCCGTAAGAGGAGGGCAGAATGCGTAATTACTCCTCATGTGGGAGAGATGGCAAGGCTGTGCGACGAGGACATCAAGGTTGTAGACAAGAATAAAATTGGCTTTATCAGGAAGTTCTCGGAGCGTTATAGCGTAAGTATGGTGGTTAAGTCGGATGTATCGCTGATATCATTGCTTAGTGGCAGCGACCAGAGGTTGTTCCTCAACATCCTTGGCAATTCCGGTCTTGCAACTGCGGGCTCAGGAGATGTGCTTGCAGGGACAATTGCATCGCTGATCGCTCAAGGCAACAGTCCCAACAACAGCTTGCTGTACGGAGTGATGATCCACGGTAATGCTGCGGACAAGCTCGATACAGGAGAGGATTCTCGACGCAAGATGATGGCCAGTGATATTGTGGACAAGCTCTTTTAAGCGCGTACCATAGCGTATGGCATAAATCGTGCAGAGAGTGAATGCATATAGTTATAACAGGCGATAATAGGCGGATATTGATATTGGTTCAGATAGTAACACATATGTGTCCGCTTTTTTATTTCTTGTGCTCTGCTTATTAAAATGTTATAATTCATGTGTTATGACGATACTTGTCCATAACACTCTGAAATGGCAGGAGGTGAATCAGTAATATGGCACAGGTTACCGTTAGAGAGAACGAGAGCTTGGAAAGTGCGCTTAAGAGATTTAAGAGATCTTGCGCGCGTGACGGCGTGATGTCCGAACTCAGAAAGAGAGAGCATTACGAGAAGCCAAGTGTAAAGCGTAAGAAGAAGTCTGAGGCTGCCAGGAAGAAGGCAAGAAAGTACTAAGTCTTAGGAGGTGAAGAGCGTGGGTCTTAAAGAGCAATTGATGTCTGATTACAAGACAGCTATGAAGGAGCACGACGTCACCACCAAGGAGACCGTCAACCTCGTTAGAGCTGCCATTAAGCAGCACGAAGTAGATCAGAAGGTCGTACTTGAGGATGACGCCGATATCATTCCGATCATCAAGAAGCAGCTCAAGATGCGCAGAGATGCGCTGGCTGATTTTGAGAGGGCCGGAAGAACAGACTTATTAGATGGTTATAACAAGGAAATAGAGGTGCTTGAGAGATATCTCCCTGAGGAGCTGTCCGAGGAAGCCGTTCTTGCAGCGATTGAGAAGATTGCTGATGAAGAGGGCATTGAACGCAACATGAAGAGCATGGGCGTTATGATGAAAACCGTAATGTCTAAGCTTCGCGGGCAGGCTGACGGCTCTCTTATATCCAAGATGGTCAGGGAATACCTCAGCAAATGACTATCGATATTGTAATTGACAGGGCCGCGGCCCTGTTTTTTTCTTTCCGAATTGTTGATAAATGCGCTAAATGGCGGTTATCATTTCGTTGTAAACGGGGCGTAAAACGGCTATAATATTAAGTAATATTTGCAAAGGAAAAGTGCATGGATAAGAGTACAGATATAGTTAGATTCGAAATTCCGGAGGATATAAACAGAGAGCAGCTTTTTGGTACGCTTGATGCCAATATCAAGCAGGTCGAGAAATCTACCGGTACCACGATTGTCATGCGTGATGACGGACTTTTTATCAAGGGCGCCGGTAATATCAGAGCGGCAAATATCATCAGCAGTATGGTTGAAAATCTCCGTGTAGAGCCGGAGCTAGATGCTCGCAGGGTGAATTACCTGATAGATATGGAGAATGCAGGCGAAACCTTTGATGCCAAGTCGCAGGTCAGCGATGTGATATGCTACACTCACAGGGGAAAGCCGCTCAAACCCAAGACTAAGGGGCAGAAGCGATATGTCGACACCATCCGCAACAACGATATGGTATTTGGCATAGGGCCGGCGGGAACGGGCAAGACGTACCTGGCTTGTGCGCTTGCTGCAAATGCCCTCAAAAACAAAGAAGTTGAGCGGATCATACTGGCCAGGCCGGCTGTGGAGGCCGGCGAGAGTCTCGGATTCCTGCCGGGAGACCTGCAGGACAAGGTGGATCCATATTTGAGACCGCTGTACGATGCCATATTTGAGATAATCGGTCAGGAAACTGCAGCCAGACTCAAGGAGAATGGCGTAATCGAAGTTGTTCCTCTCGCATACATGAGAGGCCGAACCTTGGATAATTCGTTTATCATCCTCGACGAGGCTCAAAATACCACGAGGGAACAGATGAAGATGTTTCTTACCCGTATGGGCTTCAATTCCAAGGTGGTAGTCACCGGAGATATCACGCAGATAGATTTGCCTAAGGGAGCAGGCTCAGGTCTGGTAGAGGCTAAACGTGTGTTGGCTGATGTGGATGGGGTTGAGTTCAGCTACCTGAGCGAGGTAGATGTAGTTAGACACGAGCTCGTAAAGCGGATTATCAAGGCGTATAGCGATTATGAGAATTCAAGCAGCAGTGCGAATGCGCGGCGCGGTGGGAGCAGAAGATGATATTAGATATCAACTATAGTGATGCCGCTTACGGAGAGTGCGAAGCTGACGAACGCATAGATGAAGGGCTGATTGAAAGGGCTGCTAAGCATCTGCTCGCAGCAGAGCTCTTGGGCAAGCTTGATGAAGCTACGCTTTCTAAGGCAGGTGAGCTGCCGGTGTATATAAGTGTTTCAATCGTGTCTGAGGGGGAAATCCGAGAGCTTAACGGTGAGTTTCGCGGCATAGACAGTGTGACGGACGTATTATCGTTCCCGCAGTTTGAGAATAGTGACGAGCTGCTGGCGGAGCTGGACGGAGACGAAGCCGGTGTGAATATACCGATGGGCGATGTCGTTATCTGTCTCGATCAAGCCGAGAGGCAATCGCAGGAGTATGAGACATCTATCAAGAGGGAGGTCACATATCTGTTTGTGCACAGCCTTCTGCATCTTCTAGGCTACGACCATATGCAGCCTGAAGAGAAAGCTGAGATGCGCGAACACGAGGAACGGATAATGACTGCACTGGATATTTGCAGGTAACGGATTGGAGAATTGATGAAATCAGGATTTATAGGAATCTTAGGCAGGCCTAATGCCGGCAAATCCACACTTCTCAACAATGTGCTGGGAGAGAAAATTGCAATTACGTCGGACAAGCCTCAGACGACGAGGAACAGGATAACCGGGATTTACACGGATCTCGAGCACGATGGCGGGGACGGAATTCAGATGATTTTCCTCGATACGCCGGGGATTCACAAGCCCAAGGATAAGCTGGGGACAGCGATCAATGAGACCGCCCTTAACACGGCCGGCGGCGTGGATGTCGTCCTGCTGATAGTCGACGGCTCTAAAAAATTCGGCAAGGGTGACCAGTACATACTCGACATGCTGGCAGAGTCGGAGTCCAAAAGGGTGCTCGCGATCAACAAGATGGACCTGGTAAGCCCGGATGCTTATCTGGAGCTTTACAGCAGATATGATGAGAGCGGACTATTTGACGAGATCTTTGGAATATCCGCACTTCAGGGTACCAACATAGAGCATCTGATGAAATGCCTGTCCGGCTATATGTATGACGGGCCTATGTACTACCCTGATGATATGGCAACGGATCACCCTGAGAGGTTTATCGTCAGCGAGATTATACGTGAAAAGCTTCTCCGATATCTCGACCGGGAGGTGCCACACGGTATTTTTGTCGAGATTGAATCGTATGAGGAAAAGCCTGATATAACTGAGATTGGAGCTGTGATATGCTGTGAACGCACATCGCACAAGAGCATTATCATCGGCAAAGGTGGTCGTAAACTCAAGGGCGTGGGCAAGAGCGCTCGCGAGGAGATAGAGCTGCTGCTGGGCACCAAGGTGTTCCTGTCGCTCTGGGTCAAGGTTAAGGAGCATTGGCGCAACTCGGATAGAGTCATCAAAAATCTCGGATATAAGGACGAATAGTCAGATGCTGATTAACACAGAGGGGATAGTCCTGCGGCAAAACAAAATTGCAAATAACAGGCGGCTTATTACACTGTTCACTAGGAGCCACGGCAAGATTGCTGCGGGGACGAGCATCAATGAGCGAGCAAAGGGAAGAGCAGCACTGGCGATTCGGCCCTTTACGTTTGCCGAATATGATATTTACAAGGGGCGCAGCTACTTCAACATTAATAACGCTGATGTCAAGAGGAGCTACTACTCGATTGGCGAGGATATAGACAGGTACGTTGTGGCATCCAAGCTGCTTGAGTACGTCGACAAGACGACTGAAGAGGAGCAGGCGAGGCCGAGGCTGTTCGATATGACGCTGGAATTTATGGAGTCTATCACAAATGCCAAAGGCAACTACATGACTTTGCTGTATGCGTTTATCGTTAAGTCACTGGCGTTTAACGGTGTAATGCCGGAGCTTAAGCAGTGCGTGAGCTGCGGTAAATCGTTGGCGGAGCTTCGAGAAGAGGGTGGAGGAAAGATTCGGTATTTCTCCGTGAGCGGCGGTGGAATCCTATGTGAGGATTGCTACAAAAGGCTTGATATGCGTGATGCTTCGTTGATTTTCAAGCCTGATTTTGATATAGTTGAAGTGTTAGATTACTTCACTAGAACGCCGCTTTCCGGTTTTGAGAAGGTGTCACTCAAGCCGTTGGTTTCAAGCGAGCTACAGCGGATTCTCTCGGAGTATTTAAAGTACTACCTGGATGTTGATATTCTTGGTGACAGAATGAGCATATAGATGAGGTCGTCATATTTAAGAGGAGGAATACTATGGAAATCACACTGGAGAAGATTGAATTAGTAAAGGACAGGACCGGAGTTAGCTATAGAGAGGCTAAGAGCGCTCTTGAGGAAGCTGACGGCAGTGTTGTTGATGCAATTATAATCATCGAAGAGACAATCAAGGCAGATGAACCTGAAGGGGAGAGGCTGTACGGTAACGAACTGTTTGCGCGCCTCAAGAAGACAGCGGAGAAAGGCAACATGTCCCGCATCATCATCAAGAAGGGCGACGAGGTTCTTGTAAATCTCCCGCTCACCGTTGGACTGCTAGGCGTAGTGATTGCTCCTTGGGGTATGATACTCGGTCTAGTGGCTGCGGCCGGATTCAACTGCAATGTTGAGTTTGTCAATGACAAGGGAGAGGTTACAGATGTAAACGGCAAGGTTAAGAAGCACTATAACCGTGCCAAGAACGCAGGGAGCGAGACCGTAGATAAGATCAAGGACAGCGAGCTGTACAACGATATCAGGATGAAGAGCCAGGATACTTTCGAGGATCTTAAGGACAAGAGTCGCGACGCGTTTGATCAGGTTAAGAACAACGTAGACATCAGCGATCTCAAGCGTAAGGGCAGCGAAATTCTCAAGAAACGCAGCAAGAGCGATGATTTTGATTTTACAGAGAGCGACCTGGGGGAAGGTATTGATGATTACTATGATTTAGACATTGAGAATCTCGGACCCGATCAGCCGGGCAACGTATTTGTTGACAAGGCAGAGGAAGATAAATAATTATAGAGTGAACCAGACAGGATAGGTAGAGAAGTATGGCAATTGATAAGAGTGTAGTCCAGCCGGACAGAGCTGTAACGATGGATAAGATTACAGCCTTGGCTAAGAACAGAGGGTATATTTTCCCGGGATCGGAGATCTACGGAGGGCTCGCTAATACTTGGGATTACGGTCCTTTAGGAGTTGCATTCAAGAACAACGTCAAGAAGGCCTGGTGGAGCAAGTTTGTGCAGCAATCCAAGTACAATGTCGGTCTTGATGCCGCAATTCTGATGAATCCGGAGACATGGGTAGCATCGGGGCACGTTGGAGGGTTCTCGGACCCGCTTATCGATTGCAAGAGCTGCAGATCCAGATTTAGAGCAGATAAGATTATCGAAGATTATATCATGGGCAGGGAAGGTCGCCAGATTAGCTGCGATGGTTGGAACGATGAGGAGATGGAGAAATACATCGCCGATAACAAGATTCCGTGTCCGGACTGCGGAAAATCCGATTTTACAGGCATCCGTAAGTTTAATCTGATGTTTAAGACGTTTCAAGGTGTAACTGAGGATTCAAAGTCTGAAATCTTCCTGAGACCTGAGACTGCACAGGGAATCTTCGTTAACTTCAAGAATGTGCAGAGAACCTCGCGCAAGAAGATTCCTTTTGGAATTGCACAGATTGGTAAGTCTTTCCGTAACGAGATTACTCCGGGTAACTTCACCTTTAGAACCAGAGAGTTCGAACAGATGGAGCTGGAATTCTTCTGCAAACCCGGGACCGACCTGGAGTGGTTTGACTACTGGAAGGAATACTCCATCGACTTCCTCAGGAGTCTAGGCATGAACATGAATAATATCCGTGTCAGAGACCATGAAAAGGAGGAGCTGTCACACTACAGCAATGCGACATCTGACCTGGAGTATCTGTTCCCGTTTGGATGGGGAGAACTGTGGGGCATTGCAGACAGAACTGACTTTGACTTAACCAGACATCAGGAGCACTCCGGACAGGACATGAGCTATCTCGATCCTGAGACTAACGAGAGATATGTTCCGTATTGCATCGAACCATCTCTCGGAGCCGATAGAGTAGCATTGGCATTCCTGATAGATGCTTACGATGAGGAGACGGTATTAGACGGCAAGGGCAATGAGGATACGAGAGTTGTTCTCAGGTTGCATCCGGCTTTGGCACCATATACAGTCGCTGTTCTGCCACTATCCAAGAAACTCGAGGATGTAGCTACACCCATTTATGAAGAACTGAGCAGGTACTTCAATGTGGAGTACGATGCTGCGGGTTCTATCGGTAAGAGATATAGGAGAGAAGACGAGATTGGAACCCCTTTCTCAGTCTGTGTTGACTTCGACACAGAATCTGATCAATCAGTCACTATACGCGATAGGGATACGATGGAGCAGATCCGTCTACCGCTATCAGACGTTAGGGAATATATAGAAGGCAAATTGCAGTTTTAACTAAGGAGAAAATGCCATGGAGAAATTTGTTTATTCCTTCAACGAAGGCTCAAAGGACATGAGAAGTCTTCTGGGTGGTAAGGGTGCGAATCTCGCAGAAATGACCAAGATCGGTCTGCCTGTACCGTTTGGATTTACTATCTCGACTGACGCTTGCAAGGATTACCTTGATAAGGGCGGAGTTCTAGCTGAAGAAATCGTAAAGGAAGTGTATGAGCACCTAGCTGAGCTCGAGCAGGTTATGGGCAAGCGCTTCGGGGACGTTGAAAACCCTCTGCTGGTATCTGTCAGATCAGGTGCACCGGTATCAATGCCAGGAATGATGGATACTATCTTGAATCTCGGTCTCAATGATGAATCGGTCAAGGGTCTGGCTGCTAAGACCGGCAATGAGAGATTCGCATACGACAGTTACAGAAGATTTATCCAGATGTTCGGAGATGTCGTGCTTGAGATTCCAAAGGCAAAATTTGATATCATCTTCGACGGCAAGAAGGAGGAGGTTGGTGCAGAGTTCGACGTAGATCTCTCCACAGATGATCTCAAGGCAATCATAGAAGGCTATAAGGCTCTAGTCAGAAAAGAGCTGGGAAGAGACTTCCCTCAAGATCCTAGAGACCAGCTGATGGAGGCTATTCTGGCAGTGTTCCGTTCATGGAATAACGACAGAGCTATCCTATACAGACAACTCAACAACATCTCCGCTTCGCTCGGAACAGCTGTTAATGTACAGTCGATGGTATTCGGCAACACCGGTGAGACTTCGGGTACAGGAGTCGCATTTACAAGAAGCCCTGTAAACGGAGAGAACAAGATCTTCGGTGAGTTCCTCGTCAATGCACAGGGCGAGGATGTTGTTGCAGGTATCCGAACACCTCAACCAATTGCTGAGATGGAGCAGGCATTTCCGGAGGTATATGCTAAGTTTGAGTCTGTTGCGGATATCCTCGAGAAGCATTACAGGGATATGCAGGATATGGAGTTCACTGTTGAGGACAACAAGCTCTACATGCTGCAGACCAGAAACGGCAAGAGAACTGCTACAGCTGCAGTTAAAATTGCCGTAGACATGGTCGAGGAAGACCTTATCGACAAGGAGACTGCAATTCTCCGCATCGAGCCTGATCAGATCAACCAGCTGCTGCACCCTACATTCGATGCGGACGAGCTCTCCAAGGCAACAAGTGTTGCAAAGGGGCTTCCTGCGTCGCCGGGAGCTGCTTGCGGCGAGATTGTATTCAGTGCGGATGACGCTGCCGAGGCTGCAGCAGCAGGTAGAAAGGTTATACTCGTTAGAGAAGAGACTTCCCCTGAGGATCTCGCAGGTATGGTTGCTGCAGAGGGAATTCTTACAGCTAGAGGTGGAATGACATCCCATGCTGCTGTGGTTGCACGTGGAATGGGCAAGTGTTGTGTAGCCGGATGCAGTGCAATTGCTGTATATGAGTCTGATAAAAGGATGGTAGTAAACGGCAGGGAATATCGCGAGGGAGATGTAATCTCCATCAACGGTACTGACGGCAGCGTTTATGACGTTGCCATCAAGACGGTCGCTCCTGAGCTGTCCGGTGATTTCGGAACTATCATGAAGTGGGCAGACGAGGTGAGATCTCTCGGAGTAAGAGCTAACGCAGATAATCCAAGGGATGCCATGCAGGCTCTTGAATTTGGGGCAGAAGGAATCGGCCTCTGCAGAACTGAGCATATGTTCTTTGAAGACGAGAGAATTCCTAAGATTAGAAGAATGATTCTCGCTGATTCCGAGGCAGAGAGAAGAGAGGCACTTGCCGGACTCCTTCCTTATCAGAAGAGCGATTTCAAGGGAATTTATGAGGTAATGGGTGAGAGACCGGTTACGATCAGACTTCTCGATCCACCTCTACACGAGTTCCTGCCTAAGACAGAGGCAGATGTTAACCAGCTGTCCGAGCAGTTTGGAATCTCCAAGGAAGCAATCGAGAAGAAGACTGTTGAGCTGCACGAGTTCAATCCGATGCTCGGACACAGAGGTTGCCGTCTGGCTGTTACATATCCTGAGATTGCCGAGATGCAGACAGCTGCTATTATCACTGCTGCTATCGAGGTATCGAAGGAAAAGGGATACAAGATCAAGCCGGAAATCATGGTTCCTTTGGTTGGGAATATCAAGGAGCTTAGATTTGTCAAGAATACTATTGATGAGATGGCTAAGAAGTGCTTTGAAGAGGCAGGTACGGAGCTGGAGTACATGGTAGGAACGATGATTGAGATTCCTAGGGCGGCTCTTACTGCTGACGAAATCGCTGATGATGCTGAATTCTTCTCGTTTGGGACTAACGACTTGACTCAGATGGGCTTTGGTTTCTCACGTGATGATACAGGTAATATCATCAAAGAATACATTAATGATGGCATCATGGAGAGAGATCCGTTCCAGTCACTGGATCAGAAGGGTATCGGAAAACTCGTTAAGATGGCTTGTGAAGGCGGAAAAGAGACTAGACCGAATATTAAGCTAGGTGTTTGCGGAGAGCACGGCGGTGATCCTGCTACTATTGAGTTCATGTACAAGACCGGACTCAACTACGTATCTTGCTCGCCGTTCAGAGTTCCAATCGCAAGACTGGCTGCTGCACAGGCAACTATCAAGAATCGTAAATAATAACTAAAGGTGAAGCATCCCTAAGGGATGCTTCACCATAAATTTTTTGAAATGAACTGGTTTAATAAATTTGAAGATAAATGGAATGGATTATCAAGTGCCATATTGATGATTCTTGGAAACTTAATTTATGCGTTCAGCATAAACCTCCTAATCACTCCGATGCACTTGTATAACGGTGGATTCCTCGGAATATCGCAGATTGTTAGGCATTTAATCGCCGTTAATACTGGATTCACAACTATATACGGACTTGATTTTACGGGTATTATCTACTTCTTAATCAATATACCGCTGTTCTTATATGCTTATTCCTCAGCAGGTTTTAAATTCGCGACTAAGACTCTGATTTCGATAGGTATATCATCGATATGTCTCACACTTGCACCAGTGCCAAAGATTCCTTATATCGATGATTACCTAACTGCGTGCGTAGTAGCTGGTGTCATCGGAGGAATAGGAACTGGAATGATTTTGAGAGGTGGAAGTTCCACTGGTGGACCTGATATCATTGCTGTGTGTATGGCAAAGAAGAATCCTAACGTTAGCGTAGGGATGCTTAACAATATTGTGAATTTTGTTGTATATGGTTGTTGTTTGCTTCTATTTAATGTCAAAATAGCAGTTTACTCTTTCATTTACTCATCTATAAAGGCGATGTTTATCGATAGAATGCATACTCAGAACATAAAGACGGAGGTTCTGATTATTACAAAGAAAGACGGCATAGAAAAATTTCTCACTGAAGAATTAAACAGAGGAGTTACAAGTTGGAAAGGAAGAGGAGCGTATACAGGAGATGAGGTGAATATAGTTCTCACGCTTGTATCGAAATATGAAATTGAACACCTAAAAGGAATAGTTCACGATGTTGACTCTAATGCATTTCTTATGATGTCAGATGGTGAAAGCATAGTGGGTAATTTTAAGAGACACATAGGGATCGGCGAATAGCAAAAGTCTGCAAGCATTGGCAAAGAATTTCACTCGCTTGACGAATTATACGAATGCTGCTTAACTTGATGTGATAAAACAATGCTCACATTCGTAACTTCGCAAGTCTTTGAACTTATCAAAACTTCGTAGCCTTCTGTATTCGCCTCCAGCACTTAGCTGTGATGACTGCCCGCTAAGTAGCCTGAGAGCAATAATCAAAGTCACAGTCTTGACAATATTAGAGAGATTTTGCAACAATAAGGAAAGTGAGAACTAATTTATGAGTTTGTTAATCGAAAGACCTTGGATAGTACCTGTGGGAATGTCTATATTATTCTTTATAAGTTTGGGATTCTTGTATTACAAGCAGACTAAACGCAAGAAGGCATTTAATATGATTAAGACCATGAAGCACGACAAAGAGCTATCAAAAGTATACCTAAGAATAGATAACGGATATGGTGATTTCTATAATATGTCATTTTCTGTTGATGGGGAGAATTGGTCATCAGGAGTTTTATTTTCAGACGAGTTTTTAACACCGTCTATTTTGATGCCTCCTGGAGAGTATGAGATAAAGTTCTCAATAAAATCTCGCTCCGGGGCAACGGCATATTACAAGAAAAAAGGACCTTTTTACACGGAGATCGTAGTAAAACCGTTTATTGACACGATGATCGTGTTTGATAATGATACATTAGCTAGTTGGCAAGAAGATTTAAAGGAGTAAAGTTACATGAGTGATCTAAGAATCAATTTTATCGACAACTGGGAGAAGAAGGATGTTAACCTAGAAGAGCTAAGACGTGCTCTTGAGGACGGAAACTCATCTGTTTACAACGACGCAAGCCTCAAGAAGGTTTCTGCTAAGTGGAAGAAGTTCAAGGAGAGAGGTGTCTCGAATCTATACCTTCTCAAGGAACTAGATGATGATGGTGTTGCGTGTGCAATGTATGCATATTCGATTACTGATGGTGTAATCGACGATGAGACTCTAGAAAAACTCAGAGAAGTATGTGCTCAGAATCTATCTTCTGGCGAGATGAGAGCTGATGGTTCATTCTCAAAGCCAAACGAGTGGTGGGATACAAATCCTGGTCGTTCAATCAAGGCTGTTGAGTCAGGTTCTGCAGATAGCCTACATCAGTATCTAGGCGCTGAACTATATCCAAAGGGAATCGTGCTAAGCTCGAGAAGCATTAAGTCAAAGCATGCAGGTGAGCTAGCTTGTTCAGCTATTGCATGGGGTGTAAGCACATCAATATTTAAGAAGGGTGCTTACATGAGCGTTCTTATTCATAACGACGCACTATAACCATTGATTTTAGCGTCAAGAGGTAGATGCAATTATGCATCTACCTCTTACGTTTATTTAGGCATTATAAAAATTTTATCCTTATCTATCTACACTAAAGCCTGCTCCAGCGCACCTTTTCCCTGTGCACATGTAACTATACCGTAAGCACCGTTAATCACTGTAAAGCAAGGTTCAACATGACCTATGTCAGCATTCCAGATGAATGGTATATCCGGAATCGCCTGACGTAGCTGAGCGATATATTCTTCGTCTGACTTATCTGGGAACATGGTGCGTCCGAACACTATTGCTGTAGTTCCCTCAAAGTAGCCGCAGTATTTCATCTGCATCATGGTTAGGTACAGATCAAATGCACTCATCGCAAAATTATCCATAAACCAGATCTTGCGGGGATATTTCTTGACGAATTCTCCGGTTCCGTCGTAAGGGGTACCAATCAATTTAGCTATGCAGTCGATACATCCCCCAATTAGACGACCCTCTACGATCAATTTCGGTGAATCAGGGGATGACGATTTGTCGAATATTTCCTCAATCCCGGGCATCGACAATATCCAATTTACCTCGCCATCAAGTGTATTACCGGATACAGAAAAGTCGGTATTCGAATCATAGTACTCGAAGGAGTGCTGCTTTGTTATATCTCCCCGCAAAAACTTTAGTGAGTTGTGCTGAAATTCATGCAGCTCATTCCAGTCGAAGCTGCCCGCGTTGAACCCATACATGGTAGCTATGTCGAGCTTAGTCGTGACGTAGTAAGTGATATTGGTAGGGTCGCTAGTACCGGTTATCCATTTTGGATAGTTGGATAACAACTCCGCGTCTATATAGGGGAGCATCTCAATATTGTAATCTCCGCCCGAAGCTGCGAGTATCATCTCGGCATCAGGATTCTCGAGCAGTGAGTTGAACTCTTCGCCGCGGGTTTTGCCGTCGGCAGACCTCACGTTATCAGTTCTGACGTTGGCAGTTTCAATTATGTCGTAGCCTGCATCGCGCAATACCGCTAGAGATTTGTCAAACGATTCAAGCTTGCGACCAACCCCGGCGCTCGGAGCGCAAATCCCGATGGATGAGCCCTTGTCTAAAAATTTTGGATATATCAACAGTTCCTCCTTTAATTACTTAGAACGTTCCTTGCAAACCGCAGCTGTACAGCTTGCCGCACGTAACATACATCGAATATGTCGAGCGCAGAAGTGTGATGCCAAGGGAATTTGCAAGTGAGATCAGAGAAGGCTCCGGCTCGTATATCCCGATGAGAATTACACACTGTACGCCCTTCATTTCAGCGGTTTTGAGTATCTGTGGATTGTACACGGCTGTGATGAGTATGGACTTGTCGCTTACGTATGTCACGATGTGGCTGATCACATCGGAGGAAAATGCGTTCACTAGCTCCATGTCCATGTCGGGGTCCTTTGTAAGAATTTCTCCATCTATTATGGCGTTAATCTCTTGTAAAGTCATTTTGTGCCTCCGCAACTTCCCGGTATCCCGGATATTTTATAACACTATCATTATACGTTACTAATTTATCAATTGCGAGTATTTAGATGCAAAATTTAGAATTAAAAAAAGCGAATAAATATGTGGAAGCATTCATGGTCAAAAGTATAACTATCGTTGCAATCACTGCGTTCCAGATATATAATATTTTCAATGTATAGTTTAATTTTGTTAAACATGACTAATTGGTTAGTCCAAGGAGGTTCTAAGATATGAAGGTTTCAAACGTCCCTTTTAAGGGAACACCTGAACAGGAACTACAACTACGCGGGGTTATTGACGGCCTTAAGGGTGAAAATGGCTGTCTGATGCCGATTATGCAGAAGGCACAGGAGATATATGGCTATCTCCCGTACCAGGTCCAGAAGATTATTTCCGATGGAACCGGTATTCCTATGGAGAAGGTGTATGGCGTTGCAACGTTTTATGCACAGTTTTCCATGTCACCTAAGGGGGAACACGAGGTTTCAGTCTGTCTCGGCACTGCATGCTATGTAAAGGGTGCAGGCGATATCTTTGACAAGGTATCGGAAGAACTGCAGATCGGTGATGGAGAATGCACTCCGGACGGCAAATTCTCTTTAGATTCCTGCCGCTGTGTAGGAGCCTGCGGCTTGGCTCCGGTAGTGATTGTTGGAGGAGATGTGTACGGCAAGATGACTCCGGACAAGATTCCGGAGGTGCTCGCAAAATACATCTAGTTTCCGGTTATGAAATGATACGCTAAATTATACAGCGTGAGGTTTACTTATGGAGGGTTATTATGAAATCGCTTAATGAGCTTAGGTCCATCAAGAACAAGATGATGTGCCAAGTCGGCCTGAGATTAGATGGTGCAGCTGCTGTCACTGAAGTTGATGGTGTACAGGTTCATAAATATTATGTATTAGTATGTGGCGGTACCGGATGTACATCCAACCATAGCGGAGAGGTCGTAGAGGCCTTGAAAGAGCAGCTCGGAAAGCACGGCCTGGAGGATGATGTCAAAATTATTCAGACCGGATGTCAGGGTCTGTGTGCTAAGGGTCCGGTTGTTGTTGTGCATCCGGGGGCCGTTTATTATGAAGAGGTAAATCCTAAAAAGGTTGAGGCTATTGTAGATGAACACATCATCGGAGGCGTTCCCGCTGATGATTACCTGCTCAAGGAAGAGACCACAGACGGCAGTCCGGCCAAGACGATGACAGAGTCCGACTTCTACACTAAGCAGGAGAGGATTGCTCTTAGAAATTGCGGTGTTATCGATCCGGAGAACATCGATGAATACATTGCCACCGGCGGGTATGAGGCTCTTGGCAGGTGCCTGACAGAGATGACACCGGATGAAGTAATTCAGGTTGTAATGGACAGCGGTATCAGAGGCCGCGGTGGTGCCGGGTTCCCGACAGGTAAAAAATGGAAATTTGCATCAGGCGATAGGGGAAACGTACAGAAATATGTATGTTGTAACGCCGATGAAGGTGATCCCGGTGCATTTATGGATCGTTCAATCCTAGAGGGCGACCCGCATTCGGTATTTGAAGCTATGGCGATTGCCGGCTATGCAATCGGTGCTGATCAGGGTTACATTTATGTTCGTGCCGAGTACCCGATTGCCGTTAACAGACTTGAAATTGCGCTCAAGCAGGCGAGGGAGTATGGACTGATAGGAAAGGATATATTCGGTACAGGCTTCAATTTTGATATAGATCTCAGACTTGGTGCCGGAGCCTTTGTATGTGGTGAGGAGACAGCACTCATGACGTCTATCGAGGGAAATAGAGGAGAACCGCACCCACGACCACCTTTCCCGGCAGTTAAGGGTCTGTTCGGGTGTCCTACGATTCTCAACAATGTTGAGACTTATGCAAATATCCCGATGATATTCAACAAGGGTACAGAGTGGTTCAGCTCGCTGGGAACCGAGCAGTCGCCCGGTACTAAGGTGTTTGCTCTCGGCGGCAAAATCAACAACACGGGACTTGTCGAGGTGTCAATGGGAACGACTCTGCGCAATGTCGTAGAGAACATCGGAGGCGGCGTTCCCGGAGGCAAGAAATTCAAGGCAGCTCAGACCGGTGGCCCTTCAGGTGGATGTATTCCGAACACTTACTACGATATTCCAATAGACTTCGAGAACCTCAAGAATATCGGGTGTATGATGGGCTCCGGCGGACTGATTGTAATGGACGAGGACAGCTGTATGGTCGATATCGCCAAGTTCTTCCTCGAATTCACCGTAAGCGAATCCTGCGGTAAATGCACTCCTTGCAGAGTCGGAACTAAGAGAATGCTCGAGATTCTGACCAGAATCACAGAGGGCAACGGCGAAATGGATGACATCGACAAGTTGGAAGAGTTAGCCAAGTTTGTCCAGGGAAACTCCTTGTGCGGGCTGGGACAGACTGCACCTAACCCGGTACTGTCAACGTTGAGATTCTTTAGAGATGAGTACGTTGCACATATCAAGGACAAAACATGTCCTGCCGGCGTATGTAAGAAGCTGCTCAAATACACCATCATTGCAGAAAAGTGCAAAGGCTGTACTCTCTGTGCCAGAAACTGCCCGGTAGATGCTATTTCCGGTACAGTTAAGACACCACACGTGATTGACAGCGCTAAGTGTATCAAATGCGGCGCTTGTATGGATAATTGCAGATTTGGTGCGATTGTAAGAAAGTAGTGGAGGAAGCGATATGTCAGATGTTAAGGTAACAATTGATAATATAGAGGTTAATGTTCCTGAAGGTTCTACGCTACTGGAGGCAGCGCACATCGCAGGAGTGGATATTCCTACTCTATGTTATCTCAAGGATGTAAATGAAATCGGTGCATGTAGAATGTGTCTGTGTGAAGTAGAGGGTGCGAGGGCGCTTGTGGCGGCTTGCGTATTCCCTGTATTTGACGGGATGGTAGCACATACAAATACCCCTAAGCTGATTGATTCGAGAAGAAAGAATTTGCAGCTTCTGTTGTCGGATCACAACATGGATTGTCTCGGCTGCTATAGAAGCGGGAACTGTGAGTTGCTCAAGCTCTGCAGGAGATACGGAGTGGATGATACGGAGTACTATAAGGGTGTTAAGAATCATTCTGTGATTGAGGACAGCTCTAAGTCTATCGTGCGTGACAACAGTAAATGTATCCTATGCCGCCGTTGCATCGGTGCATGTAACAATCTCCAGAGCATAGGTGTAATCGGGACCAACAGGAGAGGTTTTGATACATATGTCGGAACTGCATTTGACCTGCCACTCGCGGAGACGAGCTGTGTTAACTGCGGACAGTGTATAGTTTCATGTCCGGTTGGAGCGCTGTACGAGAAGGATTCTGTAACTCAGGTTATGGAAGCAATTGAAGATCCGGATAAGTATGTAATAGTTCAGGCGGCACCTTCAACACGTGTTGCTATCGCTGAATGTTTCGATCAGCCGATCGGCACAGAAGCAGAGGGCAAGCTATCTGCAGCACTTCACAGACTTGGATTTGACAGGGTGTTCGACACCAACTTCTCAGCCGATCTTACTATCGTCGAGGAGGCGAACGAGCTGATTGAGAGAGTCCGGGGTGGCGGTGTGCTGCCTATGATTACTTCATGTTCACCGGGGTGGGTTAAATTCTGTGAGCACTACTACCCGGACCTGATTCCTAACCTGTCGACATGTAAGTCGCCGCAGCAGATGTTCGGTGCTGTAACCAAGTCGTACTATGCGGAAGTGATGGGGATACCGGCGGACAGGATTGTGTCCGTCAGCGTGATGCCTTGTACAGCCAAGAAGCATGAGCTGGGTCGAAATGATCAGGGACAGGACGGATATCAGGACGTCGATTTCTCGATCACGACTAGGGAGTTGGCTAAAATGATCAGGCTGGCCGGTATCGAGTTCATGAAGCTTGAGGACGAACCGTACGACAACCCGCTTGGTGAATACACCGGTGCCGGAGTAATATTTGGTGCTACAGGCGGTGTAATGGAGGCTGCTCTCAGAACTGCTGTAGAGAAGCTGACAGGTGATGAGCTAATCAATCTGGACTTCGTGGACGTACGCGGAGTTAAGGGCGTCAAAGAGGCTGAATATGATCTGCAGGGACAGAAGGTCAAGGTTGCTGTTGCCAGCGGACTTGCAAATGCCAGGGTGATTTTAGATAAGGTTAAGGCTGGAGAAGCTGATTACACCTTCATAGAGATTATGGGATGCCCGGGCGGATGTGTAAACGGCGGTGGACAGCCTCACGTTGATTCGCAGATCAGGAATTTCATGGATGTCAGAGCTGAACGTGCAAAGGGCTTGTATACTCTGGACAAGAATGCGCCGATCCGCAAGTCTCACGAGAACCCGGTCATCGTCAAAATGTACGAAGATTACTTCGGAGTGCCGGGAGGAGAGAGGGCTCACCATCTGCTGCATACAACATACGTAGATAGAGTAGTTAATGTTCAGGTCGATTAGTTGACCATACAGCTTGGGAACTTTTGTTGCCCGGATTCTGCTAGGCAAGTGAAACATGCTGATCACAATAAATACAAAAAATATAAGCAAATAGATGATGAAGTGCAAAATCCCGTCTCGGTAGAGACGGGATTTTGTGCATATCTGATATTTGTAAATCTTTCGGCGTATAGACGACGATTAATCGCGGACATACATCGCGGGAAATATAAAGGCTCTATGCTTCAAGGATAAACGCCTTGTAACCCTTATAAGCCTCATATACATCGGACTTGCTGACAGCTTCATAGGGAGCATGCATGTTGAGAACGGCAATGCCGCTGTCCACGACTTCCATGCCATACAGGGCGAGGATATAAGCTATAGTGCCGCCGCCGCCGACATCTACCTTGCCGAGTTCGGCAGACTGGAATTTGACGTCGTGCTTGTGCATTATGGCGCGTAGATGTCCCAGATATTCAGCATTGGCATCGTTAGAACCCCCTTTGCCTCTGCTGCCGGTATACTTGTTGAATACTATTCCGCGTCCGAACAGAGCAGCGTTTCTCTTGCTGAACTTGTCAGCATACATAGGGTCGTAGGTTGCACTGACGTCGGATGAGAGCATGCGCGAATTTCGGAGAACGCGTGCGGCATTCAGTTCTGTGTAGATTCCCATTCTATCCAGTAGCTCTCTCACTATATCCTCGAAGAAGTGTGATTGCATACCTGTTGCGCCGTAGCTTCCAATCTCTTCCTTGTCGACGAACAGTCCGCAGGTCGTGGTCTTGGGATTATCAACTTCAAACAGGGCAACGGCGGACGTGTAGGCGCACGATCTGTCGTCATGTCCGTAACCCAGAATCAGACTTCTATCGAGGCCGGCTTCTCTAGCTCTGCCGGATGGAACTGCTTCAATCTCAGCCGACCAGAAATCGTCCTCTTCAATATCATATTTATCCTTGAGTAGCTTGAGTACGTTGGCCTTGACAGCGTTTTCAGTGTCTTCATCGAGAGGCTGCGTGCCAAATACGATATCCATATTCTCGCCGTCAATCAGCTTGGTGCCTGTGAGCTGCATCTGGTCTTGTGCGAGATGAATGAGCAGGTCGCTGATGAAGAAGACCGGATCCGTAGGGGCCTCGCCGATATTGACATTGACAACTGTTCCGTCCTTCTTAGCGACTACACCGTGAAGTGCGAGCGGCATTGTAACCCACTGGTACTTCTTGATGCCACCGTAATATTGTGTGTCCAGATAAGCGAACTCGTCTGTCTCGTACAGTGGGTTCTGTTTGAGATCGATTCGCGGTGAATCGATGTGCGCACCGAGGATGTTCATGCCGCGGTTAACGATATCTTCGCCGATGTTAAATGTAACCAGACTCTTATGCATATTTACCGCGTAGACCTTACTGCCTACATCCAAAGTCTCGTTATTCCTGATTACCTCGTTTAAGTCGCGGTATCCGTGCTCTTCAGCCATCTTGACCAGTAAATCAGTGCACTCGCGCTCTGTCTTGCCCTCAGAAATAAAGTCTATGTATCCTTTGCTGAGCTTATCGAGCGCTTCAAGCTCAGCGGGAGAGTAGCTATTCCATGCGTTTTTATCTTTCATAAATACCTCCTGTAATGCATATGATGGTATCATAAATGGGAGTTGGGCACAATCACGTTCATGTGATGGTGTTATGAATTGATGGGCTTTGCGCCGTGTGATACAATTGACTGGTCCACTGCAGGATAAAGCAGATGGCCGATTATGAAAAAGGTTATATTTTTATTTGAGTATACATGACTAACTCCGTTAGTTCGTAAAGTCCAATTCCTTGTTCTGGGGAATGGGCACATATACAATACATGATTAACTCCAGTAGTTCGTAAAGAGGAGGACGGATGATTACAACACTGCTGATGGCTATGGTGCCGGTCATAGAGCTGCGCGGTGCGATTCCATACGGAGTTGCTGTAGCCGGTCTTGAGATATGGCAGGCGGCACTGATAGCGGTAATTGGAAATCTGCTGCCAATTCCTTTTCTGGTAGTTTTTACCAGAGATGTATTCGCTTGGATGCGCAAAAAATCCGAACGACTCGATAGAATCGTCGTTAGAATGGAAAAGAAAGCGGACAAGAACAAGGACGTGGTACTCAGATACCAGTTCTGGGGGTTAATGATTCTGGTAGCCATTCCGCTTCCCGGTACAGGCGCCTGGACAGGCGCGCTGGTTGCAGCACTGATGGATCTGCAGCTCAAGAGGGCTATGCCTGCTATTGCGCTGGGTGTAGTCATAGCGGCAATAATAGTAACATGGATAACGTATGGAGCATCCGTGTTTTTGTAGGATCTGCATATGACAAAGCTGTCTAATGCTTTACGCCTGCATAATCCGGATAATCAAGTTCATAGCGGTTAAATTCCGACTGAATATCCTCAGTGAGGCTTTCGCCTATCGTATGAGATCTCTTCCATCGCTTTGTCAATCGCAGATACGTATTTCCCTATAATTTTAAATCTTGAATGTCTGGAACTTCTCGTCCTCGCCTTCCTCACTGAACAGATAGTCCTTGCCGGGTAGCAGGCTGTTAGCTGCAATTCCGACAATGGCTGCGATAGCCAGTCCGGAAAGCGTGATGTTTACACCGGCAACCTTGAATGAGAGTCCGCCAATCTGGTTGAAGCCTAGCGAGCATACCAGAATTAAGGCTGTGATGATGGTGTTTCTGGTGTTCTTGAAGTTAACCTGGTTTTCAACCAAGTTTCTGATTCCGACTGCGGAAATCATACCGTAGAGTATCAGGGATACGCCACCGATAATGGCTGCCGGAATAGTCTCGATTATGAATGCAAATTTTGGAATGAACGACAGCACAATCGCAAAGCATGCTGCAATTCTGATTACCAGCGGATCGTACACCTTGGTGAGTGCGAGTACTCCCGTGTTCTCGCCGTAGGTTGTATTTGCAGGGCCGCCAAATAAAGAAGCCATCATCGTGGCTAATCCGTCTCCCAGCAGAGTGCGGTGCAGTCCGGGATCCTTGATATAGTTATTGCCTGTTGTAGCACCGATGGCGGAGATGTCTCCGATGTGTTCCATCATGGTAGCCAGCGCGATAGGGGTGATCGTGATGATGGCGCTGAGATCGAACTTTGCCATCATGATTGGTGGAAGTGCAACCAATGACTGTCTGCTCATACCGGTGAAGTCTATCCTGCCCATCAGCAGCGCAACTGCGTAAGCGATAACTACGCCCAAAATAATAGGGACAATCTTGGCCATGCCGCGTCCCCACATGTTGAAGAATATAATAGACGCGAGGGCTATAATCGCCAGAAGCCAGTCTGTCTGAGCGTTCTTGATAGCAGAAGGAGCAAGTATCAATCCGATGGAGATTATTATTGGTCCGGTAACTACAGGAGGAAAGACTCTCATGACCTTTTCTATCGTAAAGAATTTGATGAGTGTTGCGAGAACTACGTATACGAAGCCTGCAACCAGGACACCGCCACATGCGTATGGAAGCATCTCGGTATTGGGATGTCCGTTCTGCAGCGGAGCAACTGCTGCGTATCCGCCGAGAAAAGCAAACGACGAACCGAGGAATGCAGGAACCTTACCCTTCGTGATAATGTGGAATAGCAGCGTGCCCAGACCTGCCATCAAAAGTGTTGTCGAAATGTTTAAGCCTGTCAGCAGCGGGACCAACACGGTAGCGCCAAACATGGCGAAGGTGTGCTGCAGTCCGAGCAGAATGGTCTTGGGCCAACCCAGCGTTCTCGCGTCGGTTATGCCGTTAGAGTACTGATGTTCGTTACTCTGTGTCATTGTATCCTCCTTGGGGAAATTAAAACATGAAAAAATTAATTAAAATATCTAAAGACTCCCTTGACCTTGCCGACAATCGTGCAATCATCGACGATGATCGGATCCATGAAGTCATTTTCAGGCTGAAGTCTGATATGATCCTTCTCCTTGTAAAATCTCTTAACCGTGGCCTCTGTCTCAAAGGCGCCCTGTATCATTGCTACGACGATATCTCCGTTTGCCGCGGTCTGATCTTCCTGCACAATCAGGTAATCACCGTCGTTGATACCGACATTGACCATGCTGTCTCCGTGCACTACAAGCAGGAAGTTGTTGCCATTTCCGATAAACCTGGCGGGGAATGGAATGCTGTCTTCGATATTTTGCTCGGACAGGATAGGTACCCCTGCCGCTACATTCCCTATTACCGGCAGCTGAACCATACTGATATCGTCAGCTTCAAATTCTGCATTCTGATGCTCGCAGTCAACAACCGCAAGTGCGCGAGGCTTACTGGGGTCCTTTCTGATGTACCCCAGTGACTCCAGCGCCTTGATATCGCTGTAAACTGTAGATGTTGACTTGATGCCTATGGCATCGCAAATCTCCCTCACGGTAGGAGGGAATCCCTTGAGCTTGATAGTTTCTTTCATATATGCCAGTACCTTCTGCTGGCGTTCCTCGCTCTTCTTCATATCAAATCCTCTATCTGTCAAATAAACCGAAGTGATAAAGTATACAAATTGAGAGTATAATCGCTATTGATTGCGCTGCCTGGGATTCAGACTGGCGATTTATAGTTATAGATATCACTATCACTATAAAGTCAACGAGTTGAGCGTTAACTCTTCACCGTAATTGTTCCAGTCATCATATATCTCCCCGGTCTGCCTGATGATGATGTCACCAACTCTTCCGTTAATCTTGCTATAGGGCAGAGTTTTGTGATAGGTGATTCTGCTGTCACCGAGTTGAAACAGGAAGCCGGTACGGAAAAGCTCCTTCTCCAGATGTCCCTTGTATTCGGCGATGGAGCTTATGAGCCTGAACAGATCGTCCTGCTCAGTGTCAAACACGTTGTCAAGAGTCAGCTTGGAGTAATTGGCTCTTAGCTGAATCTCGTGTCCCGCGAATCGATCGAGAACCTTGAGAAGCTTCTCCTTAGTCTCAGGCTCGTTGGCATCTTGGAATACTACGCAGTTTATGCGATGAGGTACCTCGAGCAAATCGAAAATCCCGTCCGAACACTCCTTTACGTAGTGCTTGAGATGTCTGGAAACATTGATACAGCTAATCTTGTCCTTGTTCCTGTTGAGAACCTCGGCAACCTTGTGGATATCCTGAGTCTCGTTGGTCGGAAGTGTGGTGTTGATGTAGACGTGATGACCATCCTTGATGTGATTCAAGATGTCCTGAAGCGCATCCAAGTCGGCAAGAGGCTCACCGCCTGTCAAAACCACATCGTTATGAGGCAGCACCTTATCCATCAGGTCAAGCGCTTTATAGCATCGGTCTAAATTAAACGATGATGTATCTCTATAATCATCTTTATTTACACAGAAAGGGCAGCAGTTGTTGCAGTCGTACGGAACGAACATTGTGACTGTTGGCCCCTCCTTAATAAAATCCTTCATTCTGGTTTAATCTCCCTGTACTAAAATCATCAAATTATACCATTTCGAACAGTTGTTTGCAATTGAAATGGTGAGAAAATGCAATAATTTGAACGACTTTAAAATGCACAGTAATCTGAACAAAAGTCTTTAACGGTACGATTCTATCATGTATACTTATATAGCAATTATATTTTCAATCAGTTTTATAACGTTTTATAAATGAAAGGTTAAAGGTAGAGATGAGAGACTTCTTTCGCGACCGACACCTGGTGAGCAATCCATATCTGAACTTCCTGGAAGTGTTCAGCTTGTTATTGCTTTTGTGGATCGTGATGTCAGAGATATTTCAGGTGAAATTCGTTTTATACGGATGTATTTCCGCATTTTTGATTTCATGCTTTGTCATAGATTCTCTGAGAATTGGAGGCCTCAAATCCGACTGCACATATTTCATTCTACATGCCAACTATCTGAAGCTCCTAATATACTTCCTGTGGCTGATCAAGGAAGTGGTGAAAAGTGCTGTGGATGTCACCGGGATTATATTGACATCCAATGACAAGATAGATCCGCTTGTAGTGTGGTTCAAGGCGGACTATGATAATCCGGCAGCGAGGGCTATTCTTGCAAATTCAATAACCTTAACTCCGGGAACTGTCACCATCGATATATATGACAGTGGCGTTTTTTCTGTACACGCACTCAACCGAAAGTTTGCCGACGGATTGCTTTCGGGTGATATGCAGAAGAGGATTGCCAAACTCTACGGTGAGGAGATCGATTACCGTGTCGTCGATGTGGTGGTTGATCCGGATTATACAGTTAAGGAAGTTGTCGAGCTGACAACCAAGCGATTCAAGAGAAGGAGAAAGAAGAAAAATGCATAGTTTTTTCATTGCAATTCTTGCCGGCCTTCTAGCGATTGTGCTGACGATGATCATCACGATGTTTGTCGGCAAGACTGTATACGATAAGCTTAATGCGCTGTTTGTAATAAATACGAATATAGTAATGCTGATTCTGGTAGTGGGACTGATTGATGACAGAATGGACATGCATATCGATATCGCTCTCAGCTATGCGATTCTCGGTTTCATTACAACTGTAATTTTGGCTAAATTCATAGGAGGTAGGAGGTAATGGGTGTACACAATATTATTGCGATAGCACTTATCGGCCTTGGATACCTCTTCATGGCAATTGCGGCTGTAGGTGTAATTAAATTTCCGGATTTCTTTACACGTCTACACGCATCAGGTGTAGGCGAGACCTTTGGTGCTCTCATGATGACGCTGGGAATCATCGCTTATAAAGAGGGTACGCTGCTGTCCTTAAAGGTGTTTATCATATTCTTCATACTTCTGCTGACCAATCCGCTTGGTACGAATCTGATTATGCTGACTTCAATTCATGCCAAAAACTATCAGGATTATAATCACAAGAGACACGTGGGTGTCAGTGAGGACTTGGATATCGAAGCGCGTGCGGATGCTGATGATGAAGAAAATGCCACAGCTGAAGGAGAAGTTGCTGATGATGAAAACGATGATTTGGAAGAAGGAGGTAGATAGATGAGTACATATATTGTGGAAGCGCTGCTGCTTCTGGCTTTGATATCTATCACGCTGGTGATAATTTTCGATAAGGACCTGGTGGCGGTAGTCGTTGTGTACTGTGCATTCAGCTTTGTGACGATGTTTCTGTACATCATCATGGGGGCTCCTGATGTCGCATTCACTGAGGCGGTAATCGGGGTAATTTCGACTATCTATTTCATCATGACGCTCAAAAACATAGATAGGCGGTGCAAGTGATGCGCAAATATGTCAATGTGACGTTTTTAATTGCTTCCATCGTTACGCTGTTCCTCGTTGTAGCTAAGCTTGACGTGCTTCCGGCAATTGGGGATGTGAATTCAGCGCCGGCATTGCATGTGTCCAAATACTACATCGAGCATGCTGTGCATGACACTAACTCACCCAATATGGTAACCGCAATGATTGTAGATTATCGCGCCTTCGATACTATGTTCGAGACAACGGTAATGTTCCTGGCGGGAATCGGGGTAATCATGATTCTGGCAAACAGACCTAAGGCCAAGAATCGTATCGTAGAGCCGAAGAGGTATTTCGGACATCGCTATAAGCTGGGTGATCCTACTTACAAGACAATCAACAAGGATGTAATGATCACGCTGCTGGAACCGCTGATTCTGATATATGCGTTCTATGTACTGTTCCACGGAGAGGTCAGTCTGGGCGGAGGCTTTCAGTCAGGAGCGCTTATAGCACTGACATATATCATTGATATACTGGTCATACCGGACAAAAAGAACCTGTTCATGATGACAGGTAAGAACTCGTCTAGTATAGCGGGTATCGGCGTTCTGATATACGTTATGACCGGTGTGGTACCGATGTTTAACGGTGGCTCTTTCATGGACTACACATATCTGCCGTTGCCTGTGCATACAGCCGAGAGGCATGCTATCGGCATACTCCTTGTAGAGATTGGAGTAACAATCGGTGTAATGGGTACTATTATTACAATTCTGAATGCGATTATGAAGAGGGTAAGATTTGATGATGACACAGATCAACGCGTTGCTGGCAAGTAAAGGAATATATTTTCTAACGCTTCTGCTGATGTTGCTGGGAATGTATGGGATGATTTCCTGCAAGAATTATATGAAGAAATTGATATGCATGAATATTATGCAGGTAGCTGTCATATTCTTCTACCTTTGCTTTGCTCAGAAAAAGGGTGGAACTATTCCGATTGCGCTGGATACTATAGTTAACGCCAGCAAATATGTCAATCCGATACCTCATGGTCTAATGCTCACTGCAATTGTTGTAAGCCTTGGTACCACAGGTGTAGGGCTTGCGCTTCTCACTCGCATTAAGGAGAAGTACGGGAGCATCGAGGAGGACGATATAATCAGGAGGGAGAACCGTTTTAAATGAATGATCTTCCAATAATTATTATTTTATTGCCGCTTATCAGTGCTCTGCTGTCGATTGCGCTGTCAAGAATCCATATACATCTGGGCAGAAATATTGTCACAGCTGCAATTTTTGTTGCTCTTGGATGTGCTGTGAAATTATTCATCAACATTATTAAGGGCGGACCTGTTCATTACAGCTTTGGCGGTTACAAAGCACCTTACGGCATCGAATTTTATATTGACTCTATAGGAGCGATTATAGTCGTTGTAATACTGCTGCTCGGTTTTATCACGACACTCTATGTGATGAACTTTGAAGTCACAAATGAACGCAAGGTCATCGGCGGTGCTTACTCGCTTATCGGACTGCTGATAGTGGGCATGTGCGGTATGAGCATGACAGGGGATGTGTTCAACCTGTACGTATTCCTCGAGATTACCTCGCTGTCAGCGTACTGTCTAATAGCGCTCGGTGGAAGCCGAGGCATAGTGGCTTCTTTTAGATATCTCCTTGTAGGAACCGTTGCGGCTACGATGTATCTTCTCGGCGTCGGGATATTATACGCTTCGACTGGTACACTCAACATGGCAGATATGAGGAATATCTTGAATTCCCACAACTACGATACTGAGATGACAGTGTCCATGTGCCTGTTTATAGCTGCATTTGGCATCAAGATGCCGATGTTCCCGTTTCATGGTTGGCAGCCTTCTGCCTATTCGCATGCTGAACCGGGTTCGAGACCGCTTATTGCCGGTGTAATGGGTAAGATTCCTGCGCTCGCGCTGTTCAGATATATGTATTTTATATATGGAACTGATTTTAAATTCTTCAATCTGTTCCTGAACATAATCGGCATACTCTCGTGCTGTGGAATCATCTACGGTTCGGTACGAGCAATGGCGCAGGAGGATGTGAGGAAGATCTTTGCATACTCTTCAATAGCGCAGATTGGGTATATCACGCTTGGTTTTGCCATTGACAGTCCGTATGCGCTGGCAGGCGCTTTTTTGCATTTAATCGGTCATGTGTTCATGAAAGGCGGACTTTTCTTCAGTTCGGCAGCCATCAGATACAGGTTCGGCAGCTTTAAGATATCCAGCTTCGGAAGGATTTATAAAAAGATGCCAATCACATCAGGCTTGATTGTGTTGGCATCGCTCTCCATGATAGGAATTCCGCCGGCTGTAGGATTTTTCAGCAAATGGTACATCGCTCTAGGCGCAGCGGAGACTCATCAGTACCGGTACATCGCGATACTGGTGTTGAGCAGCTTGCTCAACGCTATCTACTTCTTCAAGCTGATAGAGAAGATATTTATCAATCAACCAAAGGAGTTGTATGATAAGCGAGATGGCGAGACTGTTGAGCTGCCATGGACTATGCTTTTGGCAATCGGCACATGTTTTGTGATCATATTGGCTCTTGGTATATTCAATGCCGGTGTTTTTGATGTGATAATGATGACGGTGAAGGGGGTATGAATATGAACTTGATAGCTCTAAATCTGCGCCCCTTGCTGGCGATTCTTGTTTCACTTGTTGCATCCGGGCTCATCTATGTGCTGGGTGAACACATCAAGGCGAATACAAGAGAGGCGATAACCTTCACGGCTTCCATTCTTAAGATTCTGTTAGTCTATTCGATGGTGCCTGCGGTTCTTACGGGTCAGACGATTAGGCTCGAGCTGTTTAGGCTGGTGGACGGCATCTCATTTGCCTTAAATGTCGATACAGCCGGCATCGTGTTTGCTTGCAGCGCTTCGACACTTTGGTTGCTCACGTCTGCATACTCCGTCGGCTATATGCGAGGTCACGGTGAGAAAAATCAGACAGGCTACTATGCTGCTTTTGCTATGTGTCTGTCAGCTGCAATGGGCATTTGCTTCGCGGCAAATCTCATTACATTTTTCATATTCTTTGAGGTGCTTACCATCGCAACATATCCGCTCGTAGTCCATTATCGTGACGCAGAGGGCACGAGTTCAGGTAGAAAATATCTGGCTTATACATTGATTAGCGGTCAGATATTCTTTGCCGCTATGGTTATCGTGTATGCAGTCTCAGGAACATTAGAATTCAAGCCCGGCGGGTTCATGGATTCCGACATGATTCCCGGCGGATGGATGTTGGTCATTTTTGTCATGATGATTGGAGCGGGAATCGTCAAGGCCGGAGTGATGCCGTTTCACAGCTGGTTGCCGGCGGCAATGGTTGCGCCGACACCGGTCAGTGCACTGCTTCATGCCGTAGTAGTGGTTAAAGCCGGAGCGTTTGCAACCTTGAGAGTTGTGATGTATGTATTTGGACCGAAACTGGCGAGAGAATGTGGAGGAGCGACCCTGCTAGCCTGGATGGCAGCGGTGACGATACTAATATCGTCACTGATAGCGCTCAAGAAGGACAATCTCAAGGCTAGGTTGGCTTTTTCAACCATAGGGCAGCTGTCATATATTGTGCTGGGAATTGCTATCCTATCCCCGCTGAGCACAGTCGGTGCTCTTTATCATCTGGTTGCCCATGCATTTATGAAGATCACACTATTCATGTGTGCCGGTGCCATATTCGTTACAGCTCACAAGAAAAATATCAGTGAGATGGTGGGGATTGGTCGGAGAATGCCGATAACGATGACAGCATTTACAATAGCTTCACTCGGAATAGCGGGATTCCCGTTCTTTGTCGGCTTCGTTAGCAAAGCAAATATCATCATGGGTGCGCTTAAGTCGGGGCAGCTGTTGTTCGGTGTGACATTGATTGTGAGCGCGTTGCTCGCTTTAACTTATCTTATGCCTGTAGTGCTGATTGCATTTAAAAGAGACGTTGTAAATCCTGATTTTACGGTATACGGAGAGGCTAACAGGATGATGCTCATTCCGCTGGTTATTACAGCAGGCTTGTCGTTGCTGCTTGGACTGGCGCCTAACTTCGGCCTGCATCTGCTGGACTTGGCAATGCAGACCGGCAACGCAGTATTTTCGGCAACAGGAGGTACGCTATGTTGAACGAGATATTACATTACATAGTCCTTTCTCTTGCAGGTTCTGTAGCATTGGTTGTCATGAGTAAGATCATATTAAACAAGCTGCTACGCCGTGATACGGGGTATTACGAGTCAATAGAGCTTGATGAAGAAGCCGAGATGTTGAAGCGCGCATCTATCGATGCATTGTATCCTGAGAGGAGTGAAGAAGATGTTAAATAGCTTTCATCCCGGACTCCTGATTATAGCGATCGGCTCTTTAATTTTGATCCTGCCGGCAAAGTGCAGGAAGCCTCTGGCACTGATATCAGCTGCTGTTGGAATAGCAGGTTTGTTCATACTCAGTAGTAGCAGTCATCTTGTATACAGGCTTACGCCTGCGCTTAAACTGAATCTTATTCACGTGGATAGGCTGTCGATAATATTCATAATAATATTTGCAATTATCGGAGCTATCAACAATATATATGGGCTGGATATTCAGGACAAATGGGAAAAGGGAATGTCGGTAATTTACGGCGGTAGCATTATCGCCGCGACGTTAGCTGGTGACGTGATTTCTCTTATAGTGTTCTGGGAGGTTGCGGCATTTAGTGCGGCATATTTAATCTATGCTAAACACACCAGACGTTCGTCAAGGGCGGCGCTCAGATATTTGCTGATGCACGCATTTGGAGGTAACATGCTCTTGGTAGGCTTCTTGATGCATGCGGCAAACAGCGGTTCCTTGGCGATTCCTAAATATACCGGCTCAGATGGCTCTGCAGCCTTCTGGTTCATACTGATTGGAGTCTGTGTCAACGCAGTTGTGCCGCCGTTTAACTCGTGGATTTCCGATTCGTATCCGGAATCTACTATTGCGGGAACAGTATTCATGTGCGGATATACCACAAAGCTGGGAATTTACGCCATGATTAGGATATTTGCAGGAACAGAGATGCTTTTATACGCAGGCGTATTTATGGCTCTCTACGGTGTTTTGATGGCATTTTTGGAGAATGATCTACGCAGGCTGTTCAGCTACCATATAATGTCACAGCTTGGATACATGGTTGCATCGCTCGCTGTTGGTGGAGCATGGGGGATCGATGGAGCCGCTTCACACGTGTTTAACAACATAATCTACAAGGGCGTTTTGATGATGTGTTCAGGTGCAGTGATAATGGCAACTGGCAAGAGAAAGATTACAGAGCTCGGAGGCCTCAAGGATAAGATGCCTATTACGGCATTTACATTCCTTATAGCTTCGCTTTCGATTGCGGGAATGCCGTTCCTTAACGGATTTGCGTCCAAGACTGTTGTAATGCACGCGGTACAGGCAAGCGGGCACGATGTTGCGGCACTGTTGCTAACCGTCACGTCTATAGGCACCTGGTTATCCGTGGTTCTTAAGGTCAACTGGTTTGTTTTCCTTGGTGAAGCCAGGACTGAGTTTGAAGTCAAAGAGATTCCGCTATCCATGAAGCTCGGCATGCTTCTCGGTGCAGCAGGGTGCATTATAATCGGTATAGTTCCTTCGATTTTGTATAGGCTTTTGCCATTTGCAGTATCTGTACATCCTTTTACAGTCGAGCATGTGCTTGAGTACCTGATTCTATTCGCCGGAGCAACAATCGTATTCTGGCTTGTGAGAGTTAAAATGCTGCCGCATGATCAGCTCTCGTTGGACTTCGACTGGCTTCTGAGAAAGCCCTTAGCCGGGGTAATAACAGCAACATCAACCGGACTTAACAAATTTACAGGGTGGGCAGACGTCAAATCGCTTGGAATAGTTCGTTCCTGTGGCGAGAGACTTGGCAACCCTTACAAATGGACAGAAAGCTCCCGCAGGTCATTCGTTCGGAACATATCGTTTGAAAATGAAGATCGTGATATAGGCATCGTCATTGAGATATCGGTTTCGATGCTGGCATTAATAACTATAATAGCTATGTTATTTATCAATAAATAGCAAATGTATTGACAATGAAGCTCTATTACATATAATTGAAGTTAGAGTATGACAGGTCATACGAAGGGGTACACCACCTTGGGTGTAGAGCTTCGTGTGACCTTTTTTTGTTGTATTAGCTGTGCCAGACAATCGGAGTTATGAGCGGCTTGTTCATATGATATGATGCGGTTTGCAGTCTTTCGAAGGGAGGTGAGGAGCTTGATTAGGGTTAATGGAAGAGAGCACGAATATATAAAGGATATGACTATCGAGGAGCTTATTGTCGCCCTCGAGTATAATCCGGTTCGCATTGCAGTTGAATATATGGGCCGGATACTACCCCGGAGTGAATATGGACGGGTGGTTATAGCTGATGGCGATTGTATTGAAATTGTCTGCTTTATGGGAGGAGGTTAATTGTCAGTGAGATGTAATATTCCGAGTGAGTCGGAACTCAATCGGGCAAAAGACATGAGATTTACAAGAGAGCTTCACGATAAGCTGCGGAGAGCGTCAGTAGCGATTGCGGGAGCGGGCGGTCTCGGCTCCAATGTGGCTGTAATGCTTGCTAGAGCGGGCATTGGACATCTGCATATCGTCGATTATGATATCGTAGATATAACCAACCTTAACAGACAGGCGTATACGATTAGACATATCGGTATGCACAAGGTGGATGCAATCAGCAATATTTTGCTGGAAATCAATCCGTACATGAAGGTGACTACGGAAAATGTCATGGTGGATGAGTCTAATTGCGTGAGAATATTTGGAGGCTTTGACCTGGTGTGCGAAGCCTTTGACCGGGCGTCGGCAAAATCCATGCTCGTCAGCACGTTGTTATCCGAAACTGGTGAGCAGGTAGTTGTCTCAGGCTCCGGGATGGCAGGATATGGGGATGCTAATGCGATTAAGAGCAGATGCGTGACGAAGAGATTGTATATCTGTGGAGATGAGACAACCGATGTGTCTGAGGGCATTGGGCTGATGGCGCCACGAGTTGCTATCTGTTCAGGTCATCAAGCTAATCTGATAGTCAGGTTGATACTTGGCGAAGCTTGACGGTTCTGAGCTGCTGATGTCAGATACAATGCCGCACTGCGGGCAAAACTGTAATACAGCTGACTGTACAAGGCTATATCAAGGTGTATGAAGCTGTATCGCAATTACGAGGAATAAGGACCGGGAAGAACTGGGAGCCGGAATACGTAAAAATGAAAGGAAATATATAGAAGGAGCACAATATGAACGATAAGCTTGCAATAGCAGGAAGAGAATTTGAATCACGCTTTATCCTAGGATCGGGCAAGTACGACCTTGAGCTGATACGAGCAGCCGTTGAAAATGCCAAGGCAGAGATCATTACACTCTCGGTCAGACGAGCAAATACCGGTGGACAGAATATACTTGATTACATTCCCGGTAATGTGACCCTGCTGCCAAACACTTCCGGTGCCAGGAATGCCGATGAGGCTGTGAGAATTGCACGTCTAGCCAGAGAGCTGGGATGCGGCGATTTCATTAAGGTTGAGGTCATTCGCGATTCAAAGTATCTATTTCCGGATAATCAGGAGACGATTCGCGCGACTGAGATACTTGCTAAGGAGGGCTTTGTGGTTATGCCATACATGTACCCTGATCTCAATGCGGCACGCGACCTTGTAAATGCAGGGGCTGCTACCATTATGCCTCTTGCGGCTCCAATCGGATCTAACAGAGGACTCGTCACCAAGGAGATAATCAGGATTCTGGTTGACGAGATAGATATCCCGATAATCGTGGATGCCGGTATCGGTTCTCCCTCACAGGCCTGCGAGGCGATGGAGATGGGGGCAGATGCGATTATGGCTAATACGGCCATTGCAACTGCACGAGATGTAGCTACGATGGCAGGAGCTTTTGGCAAGGCGGTTGAGGCCGGAAGAACTGCGTATCTCGCAGGGCTTGGCAGAATAGTCAAGGATGGTGGCGTCGCGTCGTCGCCGCTCACCGGTTTTCTGGAGGGATAGCGAATGAACGGAAAAGCACGTATAGACCACATGAAATATTTGGAAGGAATGGAGATTATTTCCCATGAAATATATGATGCGGTTCTAAAAGAGATGAATGGATACAGACCTGAGCATTACGGCGATAGCGACGTGATGCGTGCACTTGAGCATGAGTCTTGCAGTGTGGATGATTTTAAAGTGTTGCTGTCACCTGCGGCGGGGAAATATCTGGAGCAGCTTGCGAAGCGAGCTAAGCTCGAGAAGGATAAGCATTTCGGTAATTCGGTCAACATGTTTACGCCACTCTATATATCCAATTATTGTGAAAATTACTGCATCTACTGTGGCTTCAATTGTCATAACAGGATTCACAGGGCGAAGTTGAACGGCGCAGAGATAGAGCGAGAGATGCAGGCAATCGCTGCTACAGGACTTGAAGAGATTTTGATACTGACCGGGGAGAGTCGCAGCATGTCAGATGTTAATTACATAGGTGAAGCTTGCAAAATCGGACGTAAATACTTCAAAAATGTCGGTGTTGAAATATATCCGATTAACTCTGATGAATATGCGTTTCTTCACTCGTGCGGTGCCGACTATGTGACGGTCTTTCAAGAGACGTATGACTCCGATGAATATGAGAAGCTGCATCTGTCCGGTCACAAGCGCATATTCCCTTATCGTTTCAATGCTCAGGAGCGTGCGCTCATTGGAGGCATGCGCGGCGTCGGGTTTGCAGCCCTTTTGGGCTTAGGTGATTTCAGACGCGATGCACTTGCAACCGGCCTTCATGCCTATATGCTGCAGCGCAAGTATCCGTGGGCAGAAATCTCATTTTCTTGTCCCAGACTGCGTCCGATTATCAGCAACAGCGATGATGACATGAGTTTTTCCCTTTCTTCCGATAGTGAAACGGTGGGAGAAAGACAACTGCTTCAGGCTATGTGTGCCTATAGGATATTCATGCCGTTCGCAGCTATGACGCTATCGACCAGGGAGCGAGCAGGTTTTCGGGATCATGCAGTCGCAATTGCAGCAACGAGGATATCTGCAGGGGTTGATACAGGTATCGGAAGTCACAGCGACGATACTGCGACAGGTGACAACCAGTTTGAAATTGCAGATGGAAGGACTGTTGATGAGATATATTCAGCCCTATGTAGTCACGGAATGCAGCCGGTGATGAACGATTATGTGTACGTGTAAAAAAATTTTCGTAACGAACCGCCGCTTATCCGACTTGTCGCTTGACGAGCAGGTAGAGAGGGTATTCGAGAAATCAAGGCCAAATACATTGATACTGAGGGAGAAGGATTTGCCTGAAAGCGAATACCGAGATTTATCTTTACAGATAAAAGAAATCTGTGATAGTTTTGATGTCGAATTTATAGTTAATAAGTTTTGGCAAGTAGCATTTGATATGAGTGTTCCGGTACAGTTGTCATTTCAGGATTACATGAACCTAAAAAGGCCGGAATATGGACACAAAACCGAAAGTTTGAGGGATGAAGAGCTGTGCGTCTGTTCAAATATAAAATTCCCCTACACATGGGTATCAATTCATTCTGTAGAGGAAGCACTTGCTGCATCCTCTGCGGGGGCGGATTGCCTAATTGCCGGTCATATATTTACAACAGCCTGCAAGCCCGGGATTGCACCTCGCGGAATACAATTCCTGACTGATGTCATCTCTGAAGTCGAGGTTCCCGTATATGCAATCGGGGGAATCAAGTCCGGCAACCTGCAGCTGGTAATTGCTGCAGGTGCTGATGGAGCATGTCAGATGTCATATTACATGAAAATGTAGTACGATTATTGTGCTTCTTCCATGTTCGGCGGTGTTTTATACTACTAATAATGAGAGGTCAGCAGTAATTGAAAAAATTGTAAAAACTCATTAGCAGTTTGTGATTAGCAGGTTGAATCAATCAGAAAAGAGGATACTGATGTCTATTAGCAGTGTAAGAGAGTATTTCAGAAAATTAGGTATCGAGGATAAGGTGATGGAATTCGACGTATCGAGTGCTACAGTAGAACTCGCAGCGGCTGCACTCGGGTGCGAGGGACAGAGAATTGGCAAAACTATGGCTTTTATAGTCGATGACAGACCAATTCTCATAGTCGTTGCGGGCGATGCGAGAATTGCCAACCCGAAGTTTAAGGGCCGCTTCCATACCAAAGCCAGGATGATAGCTCCGGACCGGTTAGATGAGTTGGTAGGTCATGAGATGGGCGGTGTGTGTCCGTTTGCTATCAGGGAAGGCGTAGAAGTGTATCTCGATGAGTCACTGAAGAGATTTCAGACTGTATTTCCGGCAGCGGGGAGTGCCAACAGCGCAATAGAACTAAGCCTTCCGGAGCTCGAGAGATATGCGCATGCTGAAGGCTGGGTTGATGTGTGCAAGGGTTGGGAATAGCAGTTTCCGGCTACAGTCTCATCTGCTCGAGCTCGGCAATAATTCTGTTGTATGGGAGACCGACAACATTTTCGTAATCACCACGGATTGCTGATATGTATTTGCGAAATCCGCCTTGAATAGCGTAAGAGCCGGCCTTGTCGAAGGGTTCTCCGGTATTTATATACTCTTTGATATCAGAATCGCTGTAGTCCTTACAAATTATCTCCGTAACCTCTGCAAAGTTTTTTCTTCCATCTAGCAAAGGTGTGCCGCCGTCAATCTCCACCAGCGTTACTCCGCTCGCCACAAAGTGTATGGAATTCCTGAGTGATGAAAGCATGCGAAATGCATCGTCTCTATCTCTTGGCTTGCCCATGATTTCGTCATTGTAGACGACGGTGTCCGAAGCAATCAGCAGAGCTCTACCGCGTATGTTTTCAAGTGCTGGTAAGGAGGTCGCTGCAAGTGCCTTTCGCTCTGAAAGCAGTCGCACGGCATCAATATAATCGGTTTCTGCAGGAAGGGTTTCATCTACATCGCATGGAATGAGTATCGGCTCAATCCCATGACCTCGCAGTATATCGAGACGGCGTGGTGATTTGGATGCGAGTATAATGCTATCGTATTTTGTTAGTGCGGGATGCCCCGAATTCGTCTGCATTCTTAATCCTTTCGAATAGATTCTTAACAGGCGGCATATTGATGACAACTATTGTAATTGCTGCCTCAACTGCAATATAGGTGATATTGTACCATACAGACCAGGTAACCGCATTAAACCCCTTTGGTGCGTATGAGCCAAAGAAGATGATTCCGGATGCAACCGCGCACAGGTATCTTGCAAATACTCCTACGACATAGACCTTCGTTAATCCGTTTTTTCCGTTCCTAAACGCTCCACCGATGCCTAACGCTCCGAAAGCGATTGGGTAATCGAGTAGAAGCTGTGCAGGATGGATGACATAAGGGCCAAATATCAGGTTGACGAGGCCCAATGCAACTCCCGCCATTATACCTCGTTTAGTTCCATACAGATATGTCACCACAGCGATCGGAAGTAGCGACAAAAGTGTGATGGATCCGCCCTGAGGCATGGTAAAAATTTTAACATTTGATAGAACCATTGCAATAGCAATGAGAAGGGCAGAGACGGTCATTGCCTTGATATCGACCTTTCTGTTAGCGCCCTTACTCTTACCTCCAAGCGTGATGAGCACAAGCATGAGTACGATGACGAGTATGATTACGACTTGACCTACTCTTGATTCAACAAAACCTTGTAAGTTCATTAAAAAACCTCCTATATTTCAGGAGGGGGTGCAGTTGATATTAGCTAGCTTCCCGTGGCAGCATTATCTGCCTGGTAGAAGGGTCTCGCTTCGCGATTACGCATAACTGCAAATACAATCTTGCGGATAACGTAAACCAAAGCAACTCTCAGCTATCGCTCCCCCAGCATTATTTTATTAGCTAATTGTACATTGTAGTAAACAACAATTCAAGTGAATAAACCTTATCTGTATAGGTTGTATCTTATCTGTATAAGTTGTAAATCAAATTTACCTGATGGCGTGTTTCTCGATTGACACTATGCGTTGCAAACTGATCTGCATCAGGCTGTTGAATTTTAGGGTTAAAAATAACTTGAAAAATAATAAGTAAATCGATTATTAATATAGAATTTATCAATGTGTCTCCTGTATAATCTTACGTGTTATAAAAAGCGGCGGCACAGCTAACTCGCATGTGGCATCGCGCGGAGGAAATGTTTATTATAAGTTTGTATTGAGGTGTTTTCAAATGAAAGAGAAAGAGAATCTTCTCGAAGAAAGAGATGCGAGCGGAGTAGCACTATTACCGCTCCTGCTGTTTATCGTAATTTATCTCGGAGCAGGCATGATCTTGCAGTCGAAAGGTGTTGAAATGGCATTCTACCGGTTTCCTACGGTAGTTGCCATGACGATTGCAGTTATTGTTGCATTCCTAATGTATCACAAGACCGGAATCAATGAAAACTTCACACTTTTTGCCAGGGGAGCAGGTGATGAGAATATCATGACAATGCTCATGATTTACCTTCTGGCAGGAGCGTTCTCATCAGTAGCCGGAGCTATGGGCGGAGTTGCTTCCACTGCAAATCTGGGACTTACAATTATTTCACCCAGATTTATCGTCCCCGGGATCTTCGTAATTGCTGCGTTCCTATCTACGGCAACAGGTACATCGATGGGAACCATAGGGGCAATAGTTCCTATCGCTTATCAGATGGCTAAGACTGCGGATCTCAATATGGCGTTCGTTATATCCGCGGTAATGACAGGTGCAATGTTTGGGGATAACCTATCCATGATCTCTGATACAACAATTGCCGCTACCAGGACACAGGGCGTTGATCTGAAGGACAAATTCAGAACCAACGCTTGGATTTCTCTTCCATCGGCGGTAATTACCATAGTGCTGATGATTATATTCAGCAAGGGCGGCACGTCTGTAGGTCAGCTTGATTATAGCGTTATCAAGGTTATACCGTATGTTCTGGTACTTGGACTTGCACTTGCAGGGCTCAATGTATTTACGGTACTGCTCATCGGAATACTTAGTGCTTCTGTTGTAGGAATAGGAACCGGCACAATCGGTCTGATGGACATTGCAGGTAAAATCTGGACAGGCTATCAGGGCATGATGGAAGTATTCCTGCTATCGATGCTTGTCGGTGGACTCGCAGAGATGACTAAACACTACGGAGGCCTCAAATGGCTGATTACCAAGACGAGCAAGCTGTTCAAGGGTCCTAAGTCGGCTTCCGTTGGTATTGCTGCACTTACAGCAATTACAGATGCTGCTGTAGCTAACAATACTGTAGCTATCATCGTGAACGGTGAAATCGCCAGGGAGATTTCTGAGAAGTACAGAATCGATCCTAGAAGAACGGCTTCGTTCCTTGATATCTTCTCATGTATCATGCAAGGCTTTATTCCTTACGGGGCTCAGTTTCTGATGACCGCCAGCTTAACCAAGAATTCGGTTAATCCAACTGACATGATTCCATACAACTGGTATCTGATTATTATCGCAGCTGTGTCGATCTTGTCCGTAGTTATTCCTTCATATAATAAGAGAGTGTGCAAGGGAGAATGGGATTGGGAGTATATGATGCCTGACTACGCGGTGGCTAAGCTTGAGAAATAGCGATTGCCTAGTAGTAGCCAGTATGGCGCCTTGATTTTTAGAAGGGCTATTGCAGCCCATTTTGTGCACCGCTGTGATTACATCGATAGATGCGGTATAAAAGTGTAGAAAAATGTAAGGGTAAACGATATAAATCAGAGAGCTGCAGAACTTCTGCATGTTTGACGATCCTAGAAAGTAGTATGGGTATTGACAAGTGGACGGCGGTAGTTTACAATTATCGGGTCGAAGAAGAAGTTATCCGCTTCTCACCTTGTATGCGTTGGTGTACGGGTTACCTGTGACTTGATTTAATCAGTTAGTTCGCGGATACTTCTGTATCCGCTTTTTTATTATATGGAGGTAGACCAATTAGCAAGGATAAACAACAGATCAACGGAGATATTCGTGCAAAGGAAGTCCGTTTGATAGATGAGAATGGAGATATGCGCGGAGTTATGGGCATCAGAGAAGCGCTGGCGATTGCTGAGGAGGCCAACCTGGACCTCGTAAATGTTTCTCCGAATGCTGAGCCGCCCGTTTGCAAAATCCTCGACTACGGGAAATATCGCTACGAGCTCCAGAAGAAGGACAAGATAGCTAAGAAAAACCAGAAAACCATGCAGGTCAAGGAGGTTAGACTTAGCACCTTTATTGAGGCTCACGATGTAAATGTAAAGGCGAATACAGCAATCAAGTTCTTGAAGGATGGAGATAAGGTTAAGGTTAGCCTTAGATTCAGAGGTAGAGAGCGTGATTATACAGCTAAAGGCTTTGATGTTATGAACAGCTTTGCGGATCAGGTATCTGAATACGGTGTCATCGACAAGAAGCCGAAGTTTGAGGGACGAAGCCTTACTATGTTCCTATCACCGAAGAACGGCAAGTAATGAATTAACAACTTAGGAGGAAATCATTATGGCAAAGAACAAGATGAAGTCTCATAGAGGCGCAAGCAAGAGAATGAAGCTTACTGGTTCAGGTAAGATTAAGAGAAACAAGGCATTTAAGAGCCATATTCTGACAAAGAAGACTGCAAAGAGAAAGAGAGGTCTTCGTAAGTCCACAGTACTTACTAGTGCAGATACAAAGCGTATGCTTAGATCAATGGCAAAGTAGTTTAGGGAGGTTTTGAGATATGGCAAGAGTAAAGAAGGGTGTAAACGCTCATAAGAGACATAAGAAGGTATTGAAGCAGGCAAAGGGCTTCTACGGACAGAGAAGCAGGAATTTCAGAGCTGCTAACCCGGCGGTGATGAGAGCACTCAGATCCGCTTTCGTTGGAAGAAAGAACAAGAAGAGAGAGTACAGAAGACTGTGGATTGCCAGAATCAACGCAGCAGCAAGAGCTAACGGTATCAACTACAGTAACCTTATGAACGGCCTAAAGAAGTCCGGAATTGAGCTCAACAGGAAGATGTTATCCGAGATGGCAATCTACGATGCAGCCGGCTTTGCTGAACTGTGCGAGATCGCTAAGAAGGCTAATTAACATATGGAATATTTTTTAAGCCACATAGGCGTCATATTCGTGGCTGCGATAATCGTCGCAGTGTTCGCAGTCATATGGTGGGGTCTGACAGCCAGAAATGAATATCTTAAGCGTAAGCGTGCGATGGCTCGCAAGGAAGCTGCACTTGCAAAGCATAATGAACAAAACAAAAACGATTAGCTTTAAGCAGAACTCCTGATCCAATGTCGTTGAGTCATTAAGTTAAAAAGACTTATCAACACTCTCTCTGATAAAATGGAGAGGGTGTGTTTTTTTAGTTTTAAATTTGTGCAAATTTGTAGACATTATTATAAATTTATGATACCATGTGTAAAATCAACTTGGTAGTGTGAATCTTTAGAAGGGAAATTGACAATCATGATGATTAGGAACACAATCTGTCAGACAGACAGACAGACAGACAGACAGACAGACAGACAGACAGACAGACATAGATGTTTTTTTGTGTTTAAAATTCAAGGTGATTGTTTGAGGACAGTGTTGATGTATCTACATCAAGGCTGCCCTTTTTGTATGCATAAACTCGAGCTTTAAATTTAGCGTTTGTGATTCCGAGAGGACTAATATCCGACATAAATAATTAATATGTTAAAAATGGAATTTATGCAGCATACTCGCATAATATTCGTTTTTATAGTTGATTTATCTGTTTAAGCAGTCCATATGTATATTGTACTGCCTGCAATATATGCGATGAGCTGTTTAAACGGAATATACGTTATCATTATGTAAATCCAATGAAAAAGGAGAAGAAGATGAATACGAAAGTGAAAAGCAGATCACGTTTACTGCTTGCATTCCTCATGATTGTGACCATGCTGTTCACCGGTGGAGCATGGATGTCTTTCGCGGACAATGGAGGTCGCATGACTGTGAAGGGTGTTGAAGCCGGTGCGACAGTTAAGGCGTACAAAATTGTTAAGCAAAATAACAAGGGGCAGTGGGAGCCGGTTCTAAACGGATCTATTAACGATGTCACGAAACCGACAGGTAAGGAAATCGGCAAATTGGCTACTAGGCTTAGTGAGCTTGGTACTCCCGTAGATATGACTGTTTCCGGAAAGGATTACACAGGTACCGGTACACCCGGAATGTACCTCGTCGTTGTAAGCAAGACCAAGAGCACGTACGTTTATAACCCTATGGTTGTTTCAGTTAACTTTGATGGAAGCGGTAAGCATGACGGCGGTACTGTGGATGCAAATTCTAAGTTTCAGTTTGGTCCAAATGCCTATGCTAAGCGCTCTGAACCTTCATTGGACAAGGAAATTACAGGTAAGGAGAACAATCCGCAGGTTGAAAATGATAGCACCAAGCACGGTGATACGCTGAAACCCGGTGATGTGACAAGCTTCAAGATTACTACGGATGTACCATCGTATTCACAGGTGTATGACAATGCTAAACTGAAGTTTGAGATCAAAGATACCGTAAGCGAGGGGCTTGATGCTCCAACAGATATTAAGGTTGCAGACGGGAACAAAACGCTGGTCGAGAATACGGATTATGAGCTTGTTAAGAGCGGCAAGTCATTTACGGTTAAACTGAAGAAAGAGTATCTTCTGAGCGGTGATTCGGCTAAGAAGGTTACAGTGACCTACAAAGCAAAGCTTAACAGCAATGCTACAAGCGGCTTTGATGCCAACACAAATAAAGCGGAGATCAAATACTCCAACAGTCCAAGCACAGAAGACGATAAGGATAAAACTACTTATCACTACACATTCGATATAGACGGTGATGTAGCAGGCAGCAAGAATATCAAGGGCGAAGAAATCGTCAAGGTCGGCGTTGATAAGACTACAGGCGAGCTTCTCACAAAGAAGAATATTACAGAGTCATCAACAGTTACAGGAAAGCTGGCGGGTGCAAAGTTTACTCTCTATAAGGCTGATGCTTCCGGCCATAAGACTAATACTGTTGCAGGAACCGCTACAACGGATGCGAACGGTCTTATGAAATTCAGCAAGCTGGATGCCGGTAAGTATGTACTCGTCGAGACTGAGGCACCTGCCGGATATGTCCTTAACGACAAGGAAATTCCTGTTGAGATTACTGCCAAGCTAAATGCCGTAACAGGCATCCTGGAGTCATACAGTGTCAAGATTAACAACGAGTTTACCTCGACCTACAAGGCTAGCTATGATGGCGGTACCACATTGAAGACAGTTGACAAGAGCGGTGATATGACACTCTTCAACAACTATAAGCCGGGGCTGCTTCCGACAACAGGAGGTATGGGAACATATCTCTTCATGATAGTGGGAGGCTCTCTGATTGCAATTGCTGTATCACTACATCTCAAGAGTCGCAGGAAACAAGAGCAGTAGGATAAGAAAAACTGTTTTAAAGAACGAATGCTGCGGGTGCGGCAGACGGGATAAAACAACAAAATAAACTGAGAGGAAAGAGGAGTCCTGATTGATGCAAATAGTTCATAAATTGAAACAAAATGCTGTAGTTTTTGGACTTTTATTCGCAGGACTTCTCGTCCTCTTTTATCCTGCATACAGTAATCTGTTTAACCAAATGCAGGCTCATAGGATGATAACTGATTACCACAAAGCTGTTGATGGTAAGAGTGATGATACGAAAAAACAGGAAATAGCAAAAGTACATAGATATAATACAAAGCTAATCAATGAAAAGGTTCCCGAATCCTTTGCCAAAAGGATGGGAATCAAACATGATTCGGAATATGAAGGGCTTCTAAACCCTTCAGGCAACGGTATGATGGGCATAGTGAGTATCCCGTCTATCGACGTCGAATTACCGATTTATCATTATACGACAAATGAAATACTTGAGAAGGGTGCCGGACATTTGTTTGGCAGCAGTCTCCCTGTCGGGGGGAAAAGTACGCATTCGGTAATTACCGCGCATCGCGGTTTACCAAGTGCAAAGATGTTTACAGACCTTGATGAGCTGAGGAACGGAGATAAGTTCTTTATCGAGGTCTTGGGACAAAAGATTGCTTACAAGGTGGATCGAATCAAAACGGTCAAACCTGAAGATACACAAGATATGAAAATTATCGAAGGAGAGGATCTTGTGACGCTTGTCACCTGTACTCCTTACGGACAGAATACACATAGACTGTTGGTGCGAGGTCATAGGGTCGCATATAATGCCGGCGATGAGGTTAAGGAACCGACACACCGCAGGATTCCGTGGGCACATATCCTTTGTATTATGCTCGGCGTATTTCTTGCAGTAGATTGCTACGTGCTCGCCGTACGTTTGTGCAGAAACAAAGGGAGATGAGCTGATGAAAAAACAGAGAAAAGCATTCTGGATGAAGGTTCTGATTGCTGTCCTTTTTATCAGCGGAGTGACATTGTTATCCTATTCTTCGATTTGTAATATTTACAATAATATAATTAACGCCGGAGCACAGGCTCGGTATACAAAGACTGTTAAGCAAAACTCTGGAGACAAAAATAATGAGCTATGGAATCATGCCCGTTCTTACAACGGTGAACACACTCATAACGCAATTGTAGATGCCTTTGACGGTAAGCATAATCAGGCGAATACGGCTAATTATGCCTATGATGATGTGCTTAATCCGGACGGCAGCGGCATGATGGGATATATTGAGATTCCCAAGATAGACATTCGACTGTCGGTATATCACGGAGTTTCGGAAAAAACACTGGAGCAAGGGGTAGGACATTTGACCGGAACAAGTCTGCCTGTCGGTGGCAGGGGATCGCATTGTGTCCTTGCTGCACATCGCGGTTTGCCGAGTGCAAGACTCTTTACCGATCTTGATCAGATGAAGAAAGGTGAACGTTTCTATCTTTATGTGCTGGATCGGACTCTTGCCTACAAGATTGATCGGATTGATGTTGTGCTGCCGGAGCGTATGAATGATAAGCTTTCCATTGTCCAAGGAGAAGATCTTGTGACACTGGTGACATGTACGCCTTATGGGATCAATACACACAGACTGTTGATCAGGGGGCATCGCGTTCCGTTAGATCGGCATAAGGCAGTAAATCCTTTTATAAAATATATAAAATACGGAATTTTGTTGGTACTCATAATCGCAAGTTGGGTGGTGTTATATGTTCGCAGAAGAAATAAAAAACAAAATAGTTCGAAGCGCGGTCTTAATCGCACTGCTGACAATGTTCATGATAGGGAACGCAGCCGTAACCGGGATGGCGCTGGAAAATAATATAGTTCCCGCACTTATAGCCGGCAAAACAGGAACGTTGACAGTATGCTATCGGAGCAATGAAAACGGAAAGGCTGTGCCGTTGAAAGATGTGGATTTCGAGATATGTCAGGTTTCCGATTTAACTGTAAGATATGGCTCTGCTAAGTATGCACTGCTGCCTGAGTTTTCATCCACAGGGATTACTTTTGAAGGAATGACTGCATCTGATTCCAACGCTGCCGCAAAGAAGCTGCGTGCGTTTATAAAGCAAAATGGAATTAATATGACTGCAGGCAAAACTGATGCGAATGGATGTGCAGTTTTTCCCGATTTGAAGCCGGGGATGTATCTCGTTGTCCAGTCCGGTACACATAGACAGGGAGAGCGTGACTATATATCTGAACCTTTCCTGGTTTCCGTGCCTCTTGCCGTTGACGGAGGGAACGGTACCAATGTGTGGAAGTATAATGTAACTGCATATCCTAAACATTCATCGAGCATGCCTATTGAGAAGCCGTTGATTCCGCCGTCTCCAAAGACGGGCGACTTGTTTCTGCTTGGCTTTTGGGGCTGTGTATTGATTGTTTGTGCGGTCGGATTAAAGGCTGTTTTCATGGGTAAAGAAAGAAATGCACAGCGTTAGTGCACAACGCATATGAGGTTCGTGATGAGAAGAATGATAGAAAAATTTAAATCCAACAAACAGACGGCTTACCGCAATATAGCGGCGGGAGTTTCCTTATGCTGCCTGCTCATCGCTCTTGCGGTTCCGCTATCCGGAGTTGTGGCAGATACAGAGGGAACGGCTGCTTTAAATGATTTTACTTCGGAAAATCGTTTGAATATGATTAAACCGCAGGATGCCGGCATGCTCAGAGCCGGACGACATAAGGTTTGGCTTGACGGAACACTGGGGCTGGGTGTTTCTAAATCTCTTGTTCAGGGCGCCAATGATGAAATTTTATATACGGACACAAGCGGCAGGATAACCTTACCGTCACACAGTGGAAATAATTCTAAGTATAAAGTTAAAGGATGGTATAATATAAAAACCGGAGATTATTATGTTCCCGGCACGAAGATAACTCTTTATGAAGATACTGTGCTTTATGCGGATTGGGTGCAAGCCGACTATAATCTCAAGCCAAATGACGAGCCGCTTGTGAGCAATCAGCCTGATACGAGCAGCTTTGTCAGAACCGATATGTTTGACTATAATGAAATATTTAATGCGAAACACGGTGCAAAGGCACTTACAGGCATTAATTATCATACAGAGATTTGGGAAGATTATAAAAAGTGGACAGGCTCGGACGGCAAAGAATATGAGAGCTTCCTGTTTACCAACTGGTATAACTATAATAAGACTCATCCCGATCTCAAAACTTTGGGCTTCCCTAAAAATTTGACAAACAATAGGAACAGATATACAAGCGATCTTGGCGGCTACACCATCACAAAGGACATCGTTGACAGTCATAATCATCAGATTATTAAGGATTTGTTTACAAAAAATTCTGTGCCGGGAAGAGAATATCTAGGGCGCGGTGATAAGCTTTTCCAATACGATGAAGATGGTTCCCTGACAGGAAGCAAATTCGGAAAGGGTTATTACTTTTACGATAGCGATAAAAACGGTGCGGACTATAACAAGGCTGAACAGCGCTTTTATGTATATAAAGACAAGCAATTTATCCAGAATCAGGACAGCGGACAGGATAAAACTCCGGGATTTATGCCTTTTGAGCATGGGACTGTGCATGAGCTTACAGGTCAGACTAATTACTGGTTCGGAATGAAGACGGATGTAGATTTCTTCCTGCCGGATGATGTGGGAAGCCACAGCGGCAAGGGTAACCAATCCGCGGCGGGTAAGGACATGCGATTTTACTTTAGCGGCGATGACGATGTTTGGATATTTGTCGATGGCGTAAAAGTGCTCGATCTCGGCGGTATTCACAGGAGAATGTCAGGCGATATCAACTTCTCGACCGGGGAGATACGCTATGAGAATCCGGAAACCCACGCACTTATGAGTGCCGATACAACGACGCTTAAGAAGATTAAGAGCGGTAATCATAAGTTGACAATCTACTATTTGGAGCGAGGTTCATCGAAGTCCAACTGCTCGATATATTTCAACCTGGCACCGCGTTACAGTCTCGAAATCGATAAGTTCGATGCTGTAAATCACAGCCAGAAGCTGAAGGATGCCGAGTTCTCTATTTATGCGGATAAGGACTGCACTATTCCGGCGCAGCTATGGCGTAATGAGGAGGATTGCAAGGCTAATGAACCTTCACAGAATGTATTCAAGACGGGTATTGACGGTAAGATAAGCTGCTATGGGCTTTCCGCAAACCGAACATACTATATCAAAGAGACAAAGGCTCCGTCTTCATATCCTTCCGTTGCCGATAAGGTTATACGCTTAAAGTTGGATTCTACGGGTAATGCCACATTGCTTGACCATGATGATATGGTGTCTTTGGTATCAGATGGCGGAAATCAGAAGCTGCAGCTGCATGTCATGAACAAGAAGCCGGAGAAGACCTCTGTGGAGGTTCTCAAGAAGTGGTACAACGATGACGGAAGCGAGATTAACGGAGCGGTTCCAAAGTCAGTTAAGGTTGCGCTGTATCGCAGTAAAACACCAAATACAGGTGGCGGCAGCGGCGCGCGCGTTCCGGTCAATTTTACCACGCAGTATTTCGGAAGCGGTAATGGAAGCAATACTGATACTTCGCCTTTGACGCCCGGAGATTATAAATTCAGCACCACAGCGACATCCGGCGGCGGCATTGAATTTACGCTGGAAACAAAAGGTCATAACGGGAAGAAGGATGTCGGAATTTATTCCGTAACGGCTAACGGACGAACGATACGACCGAGCAAAGTTCAGGACTGGTCTGAACAAAATTGTTATATAGGCGGAAGATGGGGCGTTTATCCATACAGTAAAGCCACCTACAAGATAGATCCTATTGTAGACGGAACTGATATTAAGATTACACTGATTGGATATTTGAACTACGATCATACCGGGATTCCGGCGGTGTCACAATCTCTCTCTATGTCTGTAAAGGAGACCGGTAATCCGCAGAATCCGACTGAGACTCTACCGTCGGATGCCGTAAAGGTGACAGATTCGGGTGTTGATAATCCTGTTGTTCTTAACAAGGAAAATAATTGGTACAAAAAGTGGGATAACCTACCGGCAAAGGATAACCAAGGGCATCAGTATTACTATTATGTCAAGGAAGAGTCGGTGGACGGCTATTCGACATCATATACAGGAAACGGAGTGCTCAACGGAATCATCAATATCAATAACGTAAGGATTCGTGACATAGGCATACGGAAGAAGTGGCTTAATGTAAACGGCACGGAGATGGCGCCGAATGAACGACCCGATATCCCGATCAATGCGGTGTTGATACAAATTGATGAGACGGATAATACTACAAGAGCGATTCCCGTATTATTGAACAAAAGCAACAACTGGAGCAAATCCTGGCGGCGCGATAACGAAGAGCTTGCAGAAAAGAAAGGACACAAGTATAGGTATAAGGTTCGCGAGATTTCACAGATTGAAGGCTATGATACGACCTACAACAATAATAACGGGGCTCAAGAGGGTGTAATAGAGATCGTCAATAAACAACAGCTATATAAGCTGCCTTCTGCTGGCGGGATGGGAACGTACCTGTTTAACATCATCGGCACCATGCTGATCACAATTGCGGTTCTGATGTATAGATCATCACGAGCAAGAAGGCTTAAGGCAAAATAACAGCACCGGAAGATAAAATCTGATGCGGATAAGGTATTAACAGTCTGTTGAGGGTGATTTATAATCCGAGCCGGTTATTGTTCCGTTATTGCCGGTCTGATTCTTAAAGAACGATCTCTTTAAATAATGATATAGAGGATACGAGAAGCGGAGCAGTCTGACTTCACGTATCCTTTAAGCTATATCAAGGGCTTGTGTGGATCTTTTCTGTGCATACATGCATATTTCAGGCAAACTCACAGGTACACGCGTCCGGCCTGAATGTAAATACAAGTCTCATTTTGAAATTGTAATACTCGTGTGGTTACTGTGAAACTCGTTGAACGCTCAAATTCGCTGTGGTAAGATGTAGTAAGTTTTAACTTATAACAAAAATACTGACGTTATACTATATATGAGAGGGTTAATATGTCACATGGAAGAATAGCAAGGTCGGCAATGATGGCGACAATTGTGGCTTCGATCTTGGTGCTCACGGCGTGTGGGGGTGCATCTGTACCGGACAAGTATAATTACGATGACTTCACCAAGTATGTCAAGCTCGGCAGATACAAAAATCTTGAATACACAAAGTCAAATCCCAACGTTTCGGACGCTGAAGTGCAGGACGCAATCACAGCGGCGTTGGATAAGGCCAAAAAGAAGACAGAGGTTAAGGAAGGTACTGCTGAAGCAAATAGTATAGTGAATATCGACTATACCGGCAAGATCAGCGGAAGAAAGTTTGATGGTGGAACTGCCAAAGGCTATGAGCTCAATCTTGCTGACAGCAATTTCATCAGCGGATTTGCAGAACAGGTTGTGGGACACAAGGTTGGCGAGACTTTCGATATCAATGTTACATTCCCGGCTAATTATTCTAATAATTCGGAGCTTTCAGGCAAGGCGGTCGTGTTCACGATCAAGATTAATTCGATAGTCAAGACAGTTACTCCTGAGTACAACGATGAGTTTGTAACTAAAAACACTAAATTCAAAACCAAGGCCGAATACGAGAAGAACATCAAAAAGCAGCTTCTCAAGGACAAGAAAGTCAAGGCTGCAAGCGCAGAAAAGCAGGAAATATTCTCGCAGATACTCGAAGCGAGCAAGATTAAAAAATATCCCGATAAGGAGCTTAAGGCTGCATACAATAGTATGATTAGCACTTACAAAGAGCTGGCCAAGAAAAACGATACATCCTATGAGAATTATCTTAAGAACAATCTCGGAATGGATAAAGCTACCTTCGAGAAGCAGGCAAATACAGCAGCCAAGAATACAGTTAGACAGGAACTGGTTCTACATGCACTGGCAGAGAAATATAAGATAAAGATCACAGATAGCGAATACAACGATTATCTCGATAAGCTTCTTAAGGATGCAGGCTATACCCGTTCTCAGTATGAGAAGGCCTCCGGCATGAAAATTGAGAAATATGCGGAACAGAATAATCTGTTTGATACCATGCTCTATGAAAGAGTGATGGATAAGGTCTTAAAGGACAGCATAGCGAAGTAAATTAATAAATATAATTAGGCTAATCTTAATGAGCGACTTTACGGAGCCGCTCATTTATTGATATAATTTCGATTGTAAGATTATAAATTTATGCAGGTATGACGATAGCGGTTTAGCTCATAGATTTGATATGGAGGAACAAGATGAAGTGCCCTTACTGCGGTAACCCTGATACTAAGGTAGTTGATTCCAGGCCTGTGGAAGAAGGCCTGGCTATTAGAAGGCGTCGCGAATGCGACAAGTGCCACAAGCGTTTTACAACATTTGAGAAAATCGAGAATTCATTGCTCGTTGTGATTAAGAGTGACGGTTCAAGGGAAAGTTTCGATCGCAACAAGCTGATCAACGGGGTTCTCAAGGCTTGCGAAAAGACAAAGGTTAAGTACGATGACGTGCAGAGAATCGCTGACAATATCGAGCGCGGGCTCAACAATACTATGGAGAAGGAAATCGATAGCAAGATGATTGGTGCGCTTATCATGGATGAGCTTCGTGATCTCGATCAGGTTGCGTATGTCAGGTTTGCGTCTGTATATCACAGATTCACTGATGTTGACACCTTCGTTAAGGAAATCAACAGCTTGCTTGAGAAGGACCGCAAGGGGCATGACGCAGAGAGATATGTCAAGGAGACTGCAGGGGAAGAGGGAACTTCAGAAAACGCAGCAAAGGACGAGAAGGAAGACTAGATGATCAGAATCGCTATAGATGGTCCCGGCGGAGCAGGCAAGAGCACTATTGCAAAGCTCGTAGGCAATAAGCTTGGATTGGAGTACATAGATACAGGTGCGATGTACCGTGCTATAGGCCTCAAGCTGAATAGAGAGAGAATATCTCCGAATGATATTGAGGCTATTCGTGAGTCTCTCGATAATACGAGCATTGATTTTGTAGACGGGAAGATTATCCTTGATGATGAGGATGTTAGTGATATTATCAGGACGCAAGAGATATCCAAGCTGGCATCGATGTATTCACAGATACCTGATGTGCGAACCAAGCTGGTTGATATTCAGCGTAGAATTGCCGGTGGCAAAGGTGTGATTATGGACGGACGGGATATAGGTACGAACGTGCTGACAGATGCAGAGCTCAAGATTTTCCTCACCGCCGCTCCGATGATTCGTGCTCGCAGGCGATATGATGAGCTGGTGTCAAAGGGAGTTCAGGCGGTTTTCAATGACATATATGATGATATAAAAGACCGCGATTATCAGGATACGCATAGGAAGCTTAATCCGCTTGTGAAGGCTGAGGATGCCGTCCTGCTCGATACGTCAGAAATGAGCATAGAAGAGGTTGTTGATGCTATATCAGCGGAGGCTGACAGGGTCTCGGCAAAATAGGTTATAAATTTACGATTTGGAGGCGTTACAGGATGAAGGAAAGTGCAGTTGCCTTAGGGAAGGTGAGAGGCTATTGCTATCTGATTTTTTTATTCGATATACTGCTGCTGTTTCATAATGAAATAGCTGATTTTTTCGGTGCCGCTGACCGCAAGATTCTATATGGCTTTGTTGCCATTATTCTGTTTCAGACAGTGTTAAGCATTCTCTACGTGGTCAAGTACGTTACAACAGTCAACAACAAGGACAAGAAGCGCAAAGAGATAGTGATGTATGCTGCTCGCCTTAGATACTGCTTTATGTTTATGCTGGTCCTGCTTGGGGCTATCGTGCTGAATTTCTCGATGCTCTCCAATATGATGGTCGAGAAGGCGTTGATAATGGTACTGGTGTTGATGCTGTTGATTTCTCTTAAGAATCTGACTATATTGGAAAGAAGACGCTTTTAACTATGATAAAATATCTGTAATTGAGGATTTTTATGCCCTGTCTGTGCTTGTTGCAGGCGGGGTGTTTTGATATAATTTCAGTGTGTTGCTCTCGAGAGAGGGTTGTTAAAATGAATATTGTAAATAGCAATTTGTACAAGCTTCCACAGGAGAAATTGCTCTACTCCGGTGCGTCGGCATTAACCGATGTGGAGCTACTCGCACTAATACTCAGAACCGGCACTGCTGACAGGAAGGTGCTGGAGTTGGCGCGTGATGTGATGGCATATGCAGACAATCTATCGCAGGAGCTCTGCAATGTTGATGTCAGAGAACTCCTTAATATCAACGGTATTGGAGTGAGCAAGGCCTGCTCAATAGTTGCCAGCATGGAACTCGCCAGACGGGTTCGAGAACCGAGCACTGCATCCGGCATAACGATTAGAACCGCGCGTGATGTAGCTGAGCTGTTCATGAAACGGATGCGCGGTGAGAAGCGTGAGCACGTTCAGATGTTTCTGCTAAATTCTAAGTGCAATGTAGAATCGGAATACACAGTTTCAATTGGAGCGCTTAATTCGGCAGAGTTTAATCCTCGCGAAGTGTATAGTGTTGCTATCAGAAGGAGTGCAGCGGCAATCATATTGGCGCATAATCACCCAAGTGGAGATCCAGAGCCCAGCAATGTAGATATTATATCTACCAGAAGAATCGAGGCGGCAGGTGAGCTTGTAGGAATTAAGCTTTTGGACCACGTAATTGTCGGTTATGAAAGGTATGTTAGCCTTAGAGCTGAAGGGTACATTGAACAGGAATAGCTAATACGGAAAGAGTGCGAAAGTGTCAACAACAATATATATTACGTCGGGAAAAGGCGGTACAGGCAAATCAACATTTGCCGCTAATCTTGGACTAACGCTTGCGTATATGGGCAAACGCGTTATTTTGCTTGATATGAATATGGGAATGAGGGATCTTGATCTTTATGTTGGTGCTCAAAACCAGGCAATTTTTGACATATATGATGTGATAATGAGAACCTGCGAACCGGGGGATGCTATTATCGCATCCGAATTCGCAGACAAATTATCGATTATTCCTGCTCACCAAGGCGGAGAGTGGATTGATATCTCACGGGCTGACGTTGATGAGTTGAGTGAGTATTTAAGTGATGAATATGATGTCATAATTATGGACGGAGCGCCGGGGATAAATCGTGCAGTTGATCTGTGCTACGGTTCAGCGGATGAGGTAGTTATCGTCACAACACCGGATTATGCTGCGATCAGAGATGCAGATGCGATTGAAGATAGGCTTATCAAGTGCGAGGTTATGAACAGGCATTACGTCATCAACCGTATGCTTCCTGAACTTGAAGCTATGGGGTGTGTGCCCAGACTGGCAGAAATAGACATACGATTTAGGTCGGAACTTCTCGGAGTCATTATGGAAGATGAGAATATCCGCGCTTCATGTAATATAGGTATTCCGATTGTTGCAAAAAGAGATACTTACATCGCCAGGAACTTTGACAAGATGGCGGAACGTGTCATTAGAGAGATTCTCTAGCTGTTGACTATATTTTCATTAAAATATATAATTAATCAGTGCGAGTTTAAACGCGCAATGTTTATTTTTTAGTACGAATAAGCAAACATTTTACTGTATAACTAATATTGAATAAGGAGTTAAGCATGACACCGCTGTTAATAACTGTAGTGGCAGGGATTGTATTCCTGGTGATAGGATTGCTGCTAGGCTATGTTGTGCGTAAGCGTGTCGGAGAAAAAGAGATTGGAAGCGCAGAGCAGAAGGCTCAGAACATTATCCTGGATGCTGAGAATTCAGCTGAGAATATCAAGAAGGAAAAGGTGCTCGAGGCGAAGGAAGATGCTCATAAAATAAAGGAAGATCTCGAAAACGAAATACGTGATAGGCGCAACGAAGTAACAAGAACAGAGAGACGTATTCTTCAGAAGGAAGAGAACATCGAAAAGAAGCTGGAGAGCATTGAACGTAGAGAAGATGGCTTGTCTAAGCGTGAGCGTTCGATGGACGAGAAACACAAGGAAATCGATCGGTATTTGGAGAAGCAGATTGCTGAGCTGGAAAAGATTTCAGGATATTCGAAAGAAGAGGCTAAGCACATATTGCTTGCTGAGATAGAAAAGGATATCAGGAAGGATGCTTCAGCAATAATTACCAGGATAGAAGAAGAGACAAAGGATGAGGCAGACAAAAAGGCCAGAGAGATAATTACTCTCGCTATCCAGAGATGTGCTGCCGATCAGGTTGCCGAGACAACAGTTTCGGTTGTGAACCTTCCTAACGACGATATGAAGGGTCGTATTATCGGAAGAGAGGGAAGGAATATCAGGGCAATCGAGACGTTAACAGGAGTGGATCTGATTATCGATGATACACCTGAGGCTGTAATACTGTCGGGTTTTGATCCTGTCAGAAGAGAAATTGCCAAGAGAGCGCTTGAAAAGCTTATCTCAGACGGCAGAATCCACCCGGCGCGCATTGAAGAGATGGTACAGAAGGCTACCAAGGAGGTTAATAACATAATCAAGGAGGAGGGTGAGCAGGCTTGCTTCGAGACAGGCGTTCACAACCTGCATCCTGAGATGGTTAAGCTGTTGGGTAGACTTAAGTACAGAACTTCATATGGACAGAATGTCCTCAAGCATTCGGTTGAGGTTGCACTGCTAGCCGGAATGATGGCTTCAGAGCTTGGCTTGGACCCAAGGCTTGCCAAGAGGGCTGGACTGCTCCACGACATAGGCAAGTCGATAGATCATGAAGTTGAGGGAACACACGTAGAGATAGGTGTTAACATCTGTAAGAAATACAAGGAGTCCTGGAAGGTTATCAACGGAGTAGAGGCACATCATGGAGATGTCGAGGCGACAACTCTTGAGGCTGTTCTCGTCGGAGCTGCGGATGCATTATCGGCGGCAAGACCGGGCTCCAGAAGAGAGACGCTTGAAGCTTATATTAAAAGACTTGAAAGCCTTGAGAATATCGCCAACACCACTAAAGGTGTTGATAAATCCTACGCTATTCAGGCAGGAAGAGAGATTAGAGTTGCGGTTAAACCTAATCAGGTTAAGGATGATGAGATACCAATGCTTGCTAGAGAGATTGCTAAGAAAATCGAGGCAGAGCTTGAATATCCGGGAAACATCAAGGTAAACGTAGTCAGAGAGACTCGCGCAATAGATTATGCAAAGTAAAAGAAAGCTCTCCGCTTGCGGAGAGCTTTTTAAAACAACGGGAAAACGACGTGTACCGGCACATTATTGCAAGCCGTATTTTTGATGAAGGGTGTACTGTTATTGTACAGTGCGAAGCAGACAGTGGGGAAAAGATGATATATCTAGACAATAGTGCGACAACTCGCCAATACGATGAAGTAACTGAGCTCGTGTATAAGCTGAGCCGGGAGGCCTTTGGCAACCCCTCCTCGCTCCATACATTAGGCCTAAACAGCTCGGAGATCATACGCACAGCGAGAGGTAGGGTTGCCAAAGCCTTACCGGCCGGTGGGGAGATTGTATTCAACTCAGGTGGCACGGAAGGTGATAATACAGCGATCTACGGCACAGCCAGAAAGCTGAGGCGCAGGGGCAACAAGGTGATAACTTCCAAGGTCGAGCATCCGGCAGTGCTGGAATCCTGCAAGAGACTGGCAGAGGACGGCTTCGAGGTGTGCTACCTGAATGTGGATAAGACAGGCGCACTAAAGCTTGATGAGCTCGAGCAGTCTATTGACGATAAAACAATACTTGTAACACTAATGGCTGTCAACAACGAGACAGGTATGATACAGCCGATTGTACCTGCCTGCGAGCTTGTTAAAAACTACAACAAGGAACACGGGACAAAAATCATCTTTCATACGGATGCGGTACAGGCCTTCGGCAAGATGAGCTTCAGAAATGCGCCGTTTGATCTGATTACGATCAGCGGACACAAGTTCCATGCACCAAAGGGCGTTGGTGCGATGTATATTAAGTCAGGACTCACGCTCCCCGCCTTCATCACCGGAGGGGGACAGGAGAAGGGATACCGTTCCGGCACAGAGAACACCACAGATATAGCGGGACTCGGATTAGCTACAGAGCTGAGCTATGCTGATTTGGCAGGTGTACAGAACAAGCTGTGTGCACTCAGCGATAGACTGCGTGATGGCTTGAGCTCGGAGCTGGATGATATAATGATTAACGGCACTGATGAAATCGGACTGGAGCTAGATGATTATGGCAAGCGCTGTCCATCCATTCTTAACGTATCCTTATTAGGTACCAGAGGCGAGGTAATACTGCACACTTTAGAGCAGGATGAGATATATGTGTCAACGGGTTCAGCGTGCTCATCGCACAAGACCGGTGACAGTCACGTGCTGCAGGCGATGGGATTAGGACACAGGGAGATTGAAGGCGCGATAAGGTTCAGCCTCTCTGAGTTCAATACTCTTGAAGAGATGGATGAGACTGTCGAGAAGGTTGCTGCTGCCGTCAATAGATTTAGAAGACTGGGTAGCTTCAGATAGGGGATAGGATGAACGAAAAGAATATTTATATTGTAAGGTGCGGAGAAGTTGCTCTTAAGGGCATGAATAAGCCTTATTTTGAGCGCGTACTGCTCGAGCGGGTACGTGGAGTGCTAAATAGCTATGATGACACCGAATCGAGATGGAACGACGGACTCATGATAGTCAAGGTACCTAAGGATATTGAGAGAGAAGAGATAATCAGAAAGATTTCAAAGGTATTCGGCGTTGCTTCAGTCAGTCCTGCTGTTGAAGCACCTAAGGATATTGAGGCAATTGGCGAGGCGACTGCTTCCTTTATGATGGATTTGATTCAAAAGGAAGATATCAAGACCTTTAAGGTCAAGGGCAAGAGGGCTGACAAGACATTCCCGATTCAGTCACCGGAGATTGGCCGCATAGTCGGTGCGAAGGTACTCAAGACCTGCAAGGTGCTCTCTGTCGATGTGCACCATCCTGACTGCGAGTTATACGTGGATGTACGGAGAGAATGCACTTATATTTTCAGAGATAAGATCAAGGGCTTCGGAGGGCTGCCGTTAGGCACTAACGGCAGGGGGCTGGTGCTGATGTCCGGTGGCATAGATAGTCCTGTTGCTGCGTTTATGATGGCTAAGAGGGGTATGCGCATAGAAGCTGTGCATTTTCATTCATATCCTTATACGAGTCCTCGTGCACAGCAGAAGGTTGAGGATTTATGTGCTGCACTTGCGGGATACATGGGCACAATCAGGATGTACGTCATTAATTTGCTTCCTATTCAGGAGGAAATTGTCAAGAATTGTCCTGAGGATGAAACTACTCTGCTTGTCAGACGTTTCATGATGAGAATTGCTGAGGGAATTGCTGTCAGAAATAAGGATATGATGTTGATAACCGGCGAGGATCTCGGACAGGTTGCGAGCCAGACTGCTGAAGCGTTGGTTGTAACTGACAGCGTAGTCAAGATGCCTGTCATGAGGCCTCTGATTGCTATGGATAAGGTTGATATTATGGATAAGGCCAAGGAAATCGGAACCTACGACATCTCAATTCAGCCTTATGAGGATTGCTGCACGGTGTTCCTGCCTAAGCATCCGGTGACCAAGCCAAAGCTCAGTAAAATCGAGCAATCCGAGTCAGTGCTTGACGTTGAGAGCCTGGTTGAGGACGCAGTAGCTTCAGCTGAAGTAATTGATATAACACCTAGATAATAGGGGTGAATTTTGCTAACATATTAATAGAATTCAAATAGCTGATTTTAAGAATTTATGATTGACAGGAACTACATATGACAGATAATAACGATAAAAAGAAGAATGACGATGATAAGCAAAACAAGCTATTCATACAAGAGAACACGTGGCTTGTGGTCGTGATCGTGGTGCTTGTGCTGGCATTTACAGTCGGAATTGTATTTACTTTGTTTTACAATCTCGGTTCTTCCGATAAAGGATCAGGCCGTAAATTTAGCCTTGGCAGTTCAGTTGCTGTGCTGGATGTCACGGGAGAGATTGGTGATACTAGCTTGAGGGCTGCGTACGACCACGACTGGACGATGTCGACCATAGGCGATCTTATAGATGATTCTTCCAACAGGGGTATTGTAATTCGTGTAAATTCGCCAGGCGGCAGCGTCTATACATCAGACGAGCTATACGAGGAGCTGCTCAAATATAAGAAGGAGACAGGTCGTCCGATATATGTGTATTTTCAGGATGAGGCAGCTTCAGGCGGATACTATATATCTATGGCTGCTGACAAGATATACGCTAATCGCAACACATGGACCGGATCAATAGGTGTTACTATGGGGACGCAGTACGATGTGACCGGTCTTCTGGATAAGCTGGGAATCAAGACTCACACTATCACCAGCGGACGCAATAAGGCTATGGGAAGCATGACCGCTGAGCTTACGGATGAACAGCGTCGGATCATGCAGAGCCTGATAGATGAGTCATACGATCAATTCGTCAAGATTGTAGCGAAGGGCAGAAATATGCCTGAGGAAAAGGTGCGAGAAATCGGAGACGGACGCATTTATTCTGCTAAACAGGCCAAGGCACTCGGACTGATTGATGAAATCTGCGGAGAAGAGGAATTCTTTGACAAGGTTAGGAAGATGGACGGACTCGATGACGTTGATTTTGACTTCATGCATCCGGATACAAAGACAAGCTTTTTAGATATACTTCAGCAGCTGATACAGTCTAAGAGTGAAATCGGAAAAGCCTCGGAATACCGGCAGTTGATAGATTTGTCAAAGAACGGTAATAAATTTAATATCAAATATTTGGCAGAGATTAGCAAATAGGAGCACACAAGGAGTTATCATGAGCATTAAATACAATAGAGTTTTGATAAAGCTTAGTGGTGAGGCGCTTGCCGGAGACGATAGGTTTGGAGTTAACCAAGATGTGACGCTGAGGACGGCACATCAGATCAAAGAGATTAGAGAAAATGGCGTTGACGTGGCGATAGTTGTCGGTGGAGGAAATTTTTTCCGAGGACGCACAGGCGGTGGTATCGACAGAGTGACGGCAGACTATATGGGTATGCTTGCTACTGTGATGAATGCGCTTGCGCTTCAGGACTCGCTGCTCTCTATCGGCTGTGGGGCTAAGGTCATGACGGCAATCGAGATCAGAGATATGGCAGAGGGGTATTCGAGGCGCAAGGCGCTGGATTATCTGGAAGAGGGCAAGGTTGTGATATTTGGCGGTGGAACGGGAAGTCCGTTCTTCTCCACTGATACAACTGCTGCACTCAGAGCTGCCGAGATGAATGCAGAGGTCATACTTATGGCAAAGGCAATCGATGCAGTGTACTCGGCAGATCCCAAGCTAGATCCTAACGCTGTAAGGTATGAGCATCTCACATATATGGATATCTTAGAGAAGGATCTCAAGGTTATGGACTTGACAGCGGCCACGCTTTGCAAGGATAACTCTATTAAGCTATATGTGTTTGCACTGGCAGAAGAGGGTGGACTGATGAAGGTTATAAATGGGGAGAACATAGGAACTCTAGTCGAGTAGTGACTCACCATTAATAAGGTATTATTTAACATTTATAAGAACCAGCATGGAGGAAATCATGGCTAAAAAGAGCTTAGAAGAGAAGATTGAAGTTACGAAATCCGTTCTTAAGGAGAATTTGAACACGGTGAGAGCAGGAAGAGCTAATCCGGCACTCCTGGACAAGGTTATGGTCAGCTATTACGGAACTATGACTCCGCTTAAGTCTCTATCCAACATCACAACGCCGGATCCGCGCACTCTGATGGTTACACCCTTTGATGCCGGCTCAATCAATGATATCGTGCACGCGCTTAATGAGGCTAATCTGGGTATTAATCCATCAAGTGATGGTAAGGTTATCAGACTTGCTATCCCTCAATTGACGGAGGAGAGACGTAAGGAACTCATGAAGCAGGTCAAGAAGTTTGGTGAGGATGCAAAGGTTGCGGTTCGTAACATCAGACGTGATGAGAACGAGGATTTCAAAAAGCAGGAAAAGGCTAACGAGATTACGGAGGATGAGCTCAAGAGTTCACTCGATAGCGTTCAGAAGAAGGTCGATAAGGCTGTAAAAGATATTGACGCTATCATAGAGGAGAAGAACAAAGAAGTAATGGCGGTATAATTCTCAGCGAACGTGGCTTTGTCACGTTTGCTCTTTTATGAGGTGTAGGGATGTCAGAGATTAACAAAATGCCTGCGCATGTAGCGGTAATTATGGACGGAAACGGTCGCTGGGCCAGGGGCAAGAACAGACCAAGGCTATTCGGACATAATGCGGGCATGCAGGCTATGAAGAAGATTGTCATAGCTGCATCGAATATGGGTATTAAATACCTGACAGTATATGCGTTTTCAACTGAGAATTGGAAGCGCAGCACAGAAGAGGTGTCGGGCATATTTAAACTGATAATCAAATATGTAAATTCGGAGCTCAAGGAGCTGATAGAGAACAATGTCCATATCAATATTTTGGGAAACTACAACATGTTGCCGGTAGACTCAATCGAAGCCATCGACAAACTCGTTGATAAGACAAAGGCTAACGACGGACTTGTATTCAACATCGCGCTCAACTACGGCGGCAGGGATGAAATCGTTCATGCTATCAATGAGATTATCATCGACAGGGAGGCGATGGCTGATCAGGGCGTTTCTGTAGATGTGACAGAGGACGAGGTGTCCAACCATCTCTATACCGGCGTGCTGCACAATGATATTCCGGATCCAGATCTCATCATTCGCACGAGTGGCGAGGAGCGCCTGTCAAATTTCTTGATATGGCAATCTGCTTACAGCGAGATGATGTTTACCGACACGCTGTGGCCTGACTATTCTCCGGAAGAGTTCGCGGAGATGATAGGGGAGTTTTCTCATCGCAAGAGAAGATTTGGCGGAAGAGAAAAGGAAGATAGATAATGAAAACTAGGATTATTTCATCATTGGTTATGGTTCCGCTTTTGGCAGTTCTGTATTTTGGCGGCGTGTGGCTGGTAGCAGCGGCGCTTTTTATCTCGGTTGTGGGTGTAAAGGAATTCTATGATGGATTCAACGCATGTGATATCAAGCCTTCTCGTAAGATCGCTATTGCGATGGCGATTGTCCTCTATGCGGGTTATCTGATACTTGGTAACGTACCGGACTTCCTCGGAGTATGGATTGTTGTTGCCATCATGGCCAGCCTTGTGTACGGCTGGGATATCAAGAACCGCGGCACAAGCGATGCAATAGCGACTCTCACCGGTATCGTATATATAGTGCTGTTCCCGTATTTCATAGTTCTTATAGACGGAACTAAGTATAGACAACTCACCTGGCTGGTGCTGATTGCTGCATTCGGGGCAGATATAATGGCATATTTTACCGGCATGGCTATCGGTAAACACAAGATGGCTCCTAATCTCAGTCCTAAGAAGACTATCGAGGGGGCAGTCGGCGGGCTTATAGGTTCTGCGCTCTTTTCGGCACTGTTTGGGTACTTTGTGATGCCGGAGATAGTCGTTAAATGTGCGATCATCGGAGCTATAGGCGGAGCTGTATCCATGGCCGGTGACCTTACTGCTTCAGCGTTTAAGAGGCAGATGGGAATCAAGGATTATGGCAATCTCATACCGGGACATGGCGGAATACTCGACAGATTTGACAGCGTGCTGTTTGTTGCGCCGTTTGTATATTATTTTTCGGTATTTGTCCTTCAATAAGGGTGGAGAAATAAATGGGAATTAAGAGAATCGTTTTGCTGGGCAGTACCGGTTCCATTGGAACTCAGGCCTTGGATATCGTAAGAGAAAATCCGGACAGATTCAAGGTTGCTGCACTTACATGCAGAAATAGAATACAAGAACTTATGAAACAGGTTAAGGAATTTAGTCCTGAGGCTGTATGCGTTGGAAATGAAGAATCAGCCGCACAAGTAAGTGCGGCTTTTCCTGCACTTGAAGTGTATATCGGAGATGATGGTCTTCGTGAGATTGTCAAAATTGACGCTGATATAGTGTTAAACGCTCTTATGGGCATAAGCGGTATGGCTCCAACATATGAGGCAATTTTGTCGGGAAGGGATATTGCGCTAGCCAACAAAGAGACTTTGGTCGCCGGCGGAAGCCTGATAATGGAATTGGCAACCAGGTGCGGTGTTAAAATCCTACCGGTCGATAGCGAACACAGTGCCATATTTCAATGCCTTGAGGGTAATCATGGAAGAGCGGTGAAGAGAATTTTACTCACCGCTTCAGGCGGACCTTTTAGAAACTATTCCATGACAGAACTCGAGAGAGTATCGCTCCGGGAAGCCCTTCGTCATCCTAAATGGAATATGGGACGCAAGATTACAATCGATTCTGCAACCATGATGAATAAGGGGCTTGAAGTTATTGAGGCGAAATGGCTGTTCGACATTGAACCGGAGAAAATTGATGTGCATGTGCACCCGGAGAGTATCGTTCATTCGATGGTTGAGTTTGCGGATACATCGATAATGGCGCAGCTGGGACTTCCGGATATGCGAATTCCTATAAGTCTGGCGCTGGGATATCCGGACAGACTGCAGTATTCCGGCAAGAGCCTCAACATGTTTGAGGAGGGTGCGAACCTTCACTTTGAAAAGCCTGATCTCGAGGTGTTCCAATGCCTTGCGATGGCTTATGAGGCAATTGGAGAGGGCGGCAGCTATCCTGTCATGCTTAACGGTGCTAACGAGGAGCTGGTAGCAATGCTGCTTGACGGTACGATTGAGTTCATAGATATCCAGCGCTCGCTGCGCAAGCTCATGGATGGGCATAGGGCTGTTGATCCATGTTCAATAGAGGATCTCCTTGAGATAGATAAAGAATCAAGAGCGCGAGCAAGGGAGCTCTTTGCTTAGGATCAATCCTCATGTAGACGCAGAAAATACTGATATAATATTTCACAAAACAGACGATATAATCGGACGATATGATAATAACTATTCTTCTAACAATTTTGATGCTCATGCTGATTACCGTTCCGCATGAGCTCGGACACCTCATTACAGCCAAGCTGTTTGACATCAAGGTCAACGAGTTTGCTGTAGGAATGGGTCCGCTCATAGCCGGCAGGACAAAAGGCGATACTCAGTATTCGCTTAGAGCAATTCCCGTAGGCGGATACTGCGCCATGGAGGCGGAGAATGAGGAGAGCGATGACGAACGAGCTTTTAACAACAAGCCTGCATGGCAACGCTTGATTGTATTGGTGGCAGGTGCGACTGTCAATGTTATGGTGGCACTGCTGTTGATGATAATAATAACAACCTCGGTAGGCATTCCTACAAATACTCTGGATAAGGTTGTACCCGATTCTCCGGCGGCTGTTTCGGGTGTCGAAGCCGGTGATGAAATCATATCTATCGATGGCAAAGCGACAAAATCATGGGCTGATACTGTGGCGGCAATCTCCGGTAATCAGGGTGCAAAGTCAATAAATGTGGTTGTCAGGAGAGCCGGTAAGCAGCACAGCTACAGCATCAGGCCCACGAAGGATAAAGATGGCAGACTGGTGATCGGTATTGTTTCAAAGGCATCGCACAATGTGTTTGTATGCGCAGGACAGGGCGCAAAACTGACATGGAGACTCAACGGAGAGATGCTCGGTGCACTCAGGCAGCTGTTCCATAAAGGCATTACCAAGGATAGTGTCACCGGTCCAATTGGAATGGTGAGTCTGGTCAGTCAAACCGCACACACTGGCTTGATTGCATATCTGTATCTGGTCGCGTTGATTAGCCTCAATATGGCAATTGTCAATCTGCTGCCGTTTCCGGCACTTGATGGAGGCAGAATAATATTTGTGATAATACGGAAGATCACGGGAAATATGATTTCCGACAAGGTTGAAGGATATATGCATATCGCCGGATTTGCAGTTCTGATGCTACTTTTTGTATTTGTGGCATGGCAGGACATCTTGAGGCTGCTGGGACATTAGAAGGGATAGCTGGATTATGACTAAACAGGTTAGATGTGGAAGGATTAAGATTGGCGGCGGTGCGCCAATATCTATCCAGTCCATGACAAATGTGGATACTAGAGACAGTGAGAAGCTGCTCTTTCAGATTAATGAGCTGGAGACAGCAGGCTGTGATATCGTTCGTGTGGCTATACCGGATGAAGCTGCTGCAAAATCGTTCGCCTTGGTTCGTAAACAGACGAAGATGCCGCTTGTTGCCGACATACATTTTAATTACAAGCTTGCTCTGGCGGCTATAGAGGCCGGCGCTGATAAGATCAGAATCAATCCCGGCAATATCGGTAGCGATGAGAAGGTAGCTAGAGTTGTCGAGGCTGCGGCTGATAAGGGAATTCCTATCCGAGTCGGTGTAAATTCCGGTTCGCTGGAGAAGAAGCTCCTGGAGAAGCACGGTGGAGTGACAGCGGCTGCGCTTGCTGAAAGTGCGGTAAATACGCTAGACAAGATAGAACAAATGGGCTTTGATGATCTTGTTCTATCGATTAAATCGTCCAACGTGAAGATAAATTACGATGCGCATATGATGGTCAAGGATATGACGGATCATCCTCTGCATATCGGTATCACCGAGTCAGGTACTCCTGCAAATGGACGTCTCAAGTCCGCAGTAGGCATCGGTTCTCTGCTGCTTGCCGGCGTCGGAGATACGCTTCGAGTTTCGTTAACCGATGACCCTGTAAACGAAGTAATCTTTGGACGCAGAATTCTCGAGACAGTCGGGCTTCGTGAAAAGAGCATCGAGATAGTCTCCTGCCCAACCTGCGGCAGAACCGAGGTCGACCTTATTAACCTGGCCAACGAGGCCGAAGCTCAGCTGAGACCGATTGCCGACAAGAGAGCCGTGCTGGGACTGAAACCTCTCAAGGTTGCTGTTATGGGCTGCGTAGTCAATGGGCCGGGAGAATCCAGAGAAGCGGACTACGGAATAGCCGGAGGCAACATGGAAGGACTCGTATTTGCGCACGGGGAGATAATCGCTAAGGTTCCGGAGAAGCAGTTGATTTCAACATTGATTGAAGTGATCTCGAAGGACGAAAGCTTGATAAATGTATAGGTTGATGGAGATACTGTATATATGATTGATATACCTGATGGAATTCTGATGCCCGAAGAGGTGAGCGCATCTGCAGGTAGGCCTGCTGAAGAGTTAACACTTTCTTTTAAGCATATTTCACTCGATAGAGAAGGACTCGTGCTGGAGCTCGACGTGCTGACCAATTTCGATGTCAGGCCTCAGCTGGAGCACAAGATGAAGGATAGACTTATAAAGACTCTTGGAAATATCACTGATGTCAAGTTCAGCTATTTTTACGACGAGAGCTACGGAGCTTGCAAGCCGTGCTTAGCCGTGAGCGGAGCCAATCCGACTGAAAAGGCTAAGCCTGTAAGCGATGGGGTAATTTTAGGCAAGATAATCACGATGGCTGAGACATCGTACGAAAATCTTGCCGAGATTTCAGGTGCCCGCACAAAGGTTGCCATCTCCGGCGATGTCTTTGAAATGGAAATCAAAGAGACCAGAAAGAAGAATTTCTGGGTTATGACGCTTAGGATTAATAAGGGACCTCGTGCAGCTGCGGTCAAGGCATTTATCAAGAGCAAGCAGGAGTATGAGACTGTCAATGAATCGCTCTCCGCCGGAGATACTATAATTGTACAGGGAGATATCAGATATGACGATTATATTCACGAAAATGTGATGATTGCTAACAGCATCAATAGAGGGATAAAGAGCAAGAGAGTTGAAACCTATGATGGCGACAAGAGAGTGGAATTGCATGCTCATACCAGGATGAGCGAAAACGACGGTTTCAACGATGTCGATGAGATGGTTAAACAGGCTGCCGATTGGGGTCAACCGGCGATTGCCATAACAGATCACGGCGTTGTGCAGTCGTTTCCAGATGCGGCTAATACTGCCAAGAAGCTCGCCAAAAAGGGTAAAAAAATCAAAATCCTGTACGGTATGGAGGGATATCTATATCCCGATGACGATGCTTACGATGAGAATGGAAATATCAATCTGAGCAAGAAAAGAAATACCTATCATATTATCCTCATAGCCAAGAATCTGACCGGGCTCAAGAACCTATACAAGATAGTTTCGTATACTCATATTGATTATTTCTACAGGAGACCGCAGCTGCCTAGAAGAGTGCTGGATAAATACAAAGATGGGCTGATTATAGGCAGCGCCTGTGAGGCTGGCGAGGTATTTCAGGCAGTGCTTAAGGGTGCAAGTGATGATGAACTGCTCCGGATTGCTTCTTATTACGATTACCTTGAGATTCAGCCTCTCGGCAACAATTTCTTCTTGATAAACAGCGACAGGTATCCCAATGTAACATCCAAACAGGATTTAATCGATCTCAATATGAAGATTGTGGAGCTGGCCGATAAGCTGGGTAAGCCTGTCGTAGCTACTACAGATTCCCATTATCCGGACAAAGAGTCGGCAATATATCGCAACATCGTTATGTCGAGAGTTGGATTTGGCGATACAAATTCCAACTCGCTGTATCTGAGAACTACTGCGGAGATGCTCAAGGAATTCGATTACCTCGGGGAAAGAACCAAGGAGATAGTAATTGATAATACGAATCTCATCGCTGCGATGACTGAAGAATTTCAACCGGTCCCTGATGAGAAATGCCCGCCAAGCATCGACGGCGCGGATGAGACGCTGCGGAGCACCTGCTACGCAAATGCCGGGAGAATATACGGCGAGCCGCTTCCCGAAGAGATTCGGGAGAGGCTGGACACTGAACTCAACTCTATCATCAGCAACGGATATGCGGTCATGTACGTTGCGGCACAGCTGCTGGTTGAAAAGTCAAATAAAGACGGTTACTTGGTAGGCAGCAGAGGCTCTGTCGGCTCATCGTTTGCAGCTACGATGGCTGGGATCACTGAGGTTAATCCGTTAGAGCCGCATTATATCTGCCCTAAGTGTCACAAGCTGGAGTTTACAAAGAAATTGGATGTGTACGACACCGGTTTTGATATGCCTGACAAGGTATGTGTCAGATGTGGTACCCCTATGGACAAGAACGGACTCAACATTCCGTTTGCGACGTTCCTGGGCTTTAACGGGGACAAGGAGCCTGATATCGACCTCAACTTCGCCGGCGAATATCAGCCGATTGCGCATAAGTTCGTGGGCGAGATATTTGGAGAGAAGAATATCTTTAAGGCCGGAACAGTAGCAACTATCGCTGAAAAGACTGCCTTTGGATATGTTAAGAAGTATGAGGAGGACACCGGCAAGACCTTTTCCAGCTCGGAGGAGCTCATCCTTGCAAATGGGTGCACAGGTACCAAGAGAACTACCGGTCAGCACCCGGGAGGCATCATCGTTGTTCCGGCCGACCGCGAGATATTCGAGTTCTGTCCGGTGCAGAAGCCTGCTAACAACAGGGATGCGGAGTTTATAACTACACATTTCGATTATCACAAGATAGATAAGAACCTGCTGAAGCTGGATATCCTCGGACACGATGTTCCGCAGATGATTAGACATCTGCAGGACATGACAGGGGTGGACCCACTCAAGATAGACATAGCTGACAAGAAAACTCTGAGCATATTTACTTCCATCGATGCGCTCAACATACTGGATCCGGACGAATACGAGTTTAAGCACGGAACGTATGGTATTCCTGAGTTCGGAACCAACTTTACCAGAGGCATGCTGGATGCCATTCAGCCGAAGACAATTTCCGCTCTCATCAAGATTTCCGGCTTCTCGCACGGCACTGACGTGTGGACCAACAATGCCGAGGATCTGATCAAAAGCGGTGTTGCGACCATCGAGGAGCTAATCTCATGTCGTGACGACATCATGAACTATCTGATTATCAAGGGCGTGGACAAGAGCAATGCGTTTAGGATAATGGAGGATGTCCGTAAGAACCGAGAGCTCAAGCAGGATGAGCTGGATATCATGAAGAAACACGGTGTTCCTGACTGGTATGTTGAGTCGTGCAGGACGCTAAAATATCTGTTCCCACGTGCACATGCTGCAGCCTACGTAATAATGGCTCTTCGGATGGCCTGGTTCAAGGTATACTATCCTAGCGCGTTCTACTGCGCATGGTTGTCCACCAAAATCGACAACTTTGATGTGAATGTCGCCGGAGGAGGCATAAACGCCGTAAAGTCGGCTATGAATGCGCTTAATTCTGACGATGACGATACCAGCTCAGCTAAAAAGAAGGAGCTCAAGGTCGTATATGAGGTGATATATGAGCTGCTATCTCGCGGATGTGAGTTCTCAATGCCGGAGCTGGGAGTTTCAGACCCGTGCATGTTCAATGTTGTGGATGACAGGATCAACATTCCTTTTATGGCTGTCACCGGCGTTGGACGGAGTGCTGCTATATCATTGGCAGAGGCGTACAAGGATGCTCCTTTCCTATCTATTGATGAGGTGCAGCGCAAGACTAAGCTGTCAAGCTCCAATATTGAGGACCTCAAGGCATGCGGAGTCTTCGATGATCTTCCCGACAGCGCTCAGGTATCTATATTTGATATGTAGAAATATGTAGAAAAACTTGCAATTTTAAGGTTTATATGATAGCATACATGCGGACGTTGGGAGCGAAAGAGTGGGGCAACCCACTCTTTCACTTATGTTATGACTTTTTCCCGGGAGGAATTATGGCAAAACAGGATGTTGGTGCAAGAATTGAAGGCCTGCTGGATGAGTATCTCGCAGACAAGGAGCTTGAGATATATAACATTGAGTATAAGAAAGAAGGCAAGGACTGGAAGCTTCGCATATATCTGGACAAGCCAATAGGCTGTGATTCGGAGTATGTAGACATCAACGAGTGCGAAGATGTTACGCACTTCCTCAGCGACAGGCTGGATGAAGAGGACTTCATCGAGAGAAGCTACACACTCGAGGTTTCCTCGCCGGGATTGGATAGAGAGCTGTTGAAGCCTTCTGACTATGAGAGATTTAAGGGCAGAGATGTAGAAGTCAAGCTATACACAGCTATTGACGGTCGCAAAGAGCTTGCCGGCAGACTGCTCGGTCGTACAGATGAAAGAGTAACTGTAGAGGTTGAAGGACGTGAAGTCGTGATACCTGCTGATAAGATTGCCAAGATAAATTTAGCAGTAATATTTTAGGAGGATTCGATGAATAAAGAGTTTTTGGATGCTCTCACTGAACTTGAGCGTGAGAAAAACATTTCAAAAGAAGACATTATCACTGCGATTGAGGATGCTGTAGAACTCGCATATAAAAAGAACTACGGCAACTACCCTAATGTCAGGGTTTCGGTAGATCGCGAGGATGGCGAGGTTCTTGTTCTGATGAGCAAGGAGGTCGTCGAGGATGTAGAGGACGACATGATGGAGGTTTCCCTAGAGGAGGCCAGATCTTACGACTCCAGATATGAGCTGGGTGACATCATTGAGTATCAGGTGGACCCTAAGGACTTTGGTCGCATCGCTGCACAGACCGCTAAGCAGGTAGTAGTGCAGAGAATCAGAGAAGCTGAGAGACGCAACTCTTACGATGAGTTCGTTAACAAGCAGGGAGAAATCATCACAGCCAAGATTGAGAGAATCAACAACGGAACTATGTTCCTGTCGGTTGGAAATTCCGAGGGTATTCTGCCTCTATCCGAACAGGTGAAGAGCGAGTCTTTCAACGTAGGGGATCGCATCAAGGTATACGTAATAGATGTCAAGAAAGCTACTAAAGGTCCTCAGATATTCCTTTCGAGATCGCATCCCGGCTTAGTTAGAAGGTTGTTTGAGCTTGAGGTTCCGGAAATTGCAGACGGCATAGTTGAAATCAAGGGAGTAGCTCGCGAGGCAGGCTCGAGAACCAAGATTGCCGTATATTCGCACGATGAGAATGTCGATCCTGTCGGTGCATGTGTCGGCAACAGGGGAAGCAGAGTTCAGAATATCGTAGATGAGCTGTTTGGAGAGAAGATTGATATCATCGTATGGGATGAGGATCCGGCTATTCTAATAAGCAACGTGCTCAGACCGGCGGAGGTTGAAGGTGTATACATCAACTACGTGAGCGAGAAGGAAAAGATGGCTACAGCCGTTGTTCCGGAGCAGCAGCTGTCGCTTGCTATCGGTAGAGAAGGCCAGAACGTAAGGCTCGCAGCAAGAGTAAGCGGCTGGAAGATCGATATCAAGAGCAAGGCTCAGCTGGAGGAGAGTGGCTTCGCGTTTGAAGAGTATGAGGACGAGGATGACTCATCGGAAAATGCTGTTAATGAGGTAGAACAGCCGGATAAGAGTCCTGCGGCAGAAGGTCAGATTGCTGCAGAACCGGCAGCTGACGAGGCTGCAGCTCCTGCTGAGGTTGAAGCCGAAGTAGAAGCCGGTACGGAAGCGTAGAGATATGGCTCTAAATGACAATAGAGAACCGATGCGCAGGTGTATCGGCTGCAAGGAGTCACATCCACAAGGAGAGATGTTTAGATTTACATGCCGCGGCATACAAATCTACGAAGATAAAACGGGACATGATGAGGGCAGAGGCGTCTACTTATGCAGAGACGTGTCGTGCATCGAAGCTGCTCGTAAGAGTAGATCGTTCAACAGAGCTTTTCGCAAAGGGTTGGATGACACGAGCTTGAACGAACTGCTCGACGAGATACTGGAGAGAACAAGGAGGTAGCGGATGACAAAAAAGGTTAATGAGCTTATGACAGAACTCGGAGTGTCATATCAGGAGCTCAAGAAGGCCGCTGATACGATGGGAATTGAGGTTAAGACCGAGCGCACTAATCTTGCTCAGAAGGACGCTGACAGACTGAGCGATACCTTTAGCAAGCTCAAGGGGTTGGATTCCAAGTCCGACAAAAATAGCAATAAGCCTAAAATTAAGGCGGCTCCAATAATTAACAAGGATTTTGCACACAAGCCTAAGGCACCTATGGGAAAGCCAATGCCACGCAGGGAAGAAGCTGCAGCTGACAAGGCTGCAGAGGTGTCAGCTAAGGCTGTAGAGGATTCTGGCAGCAAGGAGAAGGTACAGGCTGAGGCTGCTGCAGATGAACCCCAAAAGGCGCCAAAGATCAAGAAAAGCAAGGCTGAAGACAAGAAGCCCGCGAAGAAGGTCAAAGCTGCAGACAATGGTGAGAAGTCGGAGGAAGCATCTAAGAAGGCTGCCAAAACAGAGGAAAAGGCTAAAGATAAGAAGTCAGAGAAGAAGGATGAACCATACGAAAATGCTCCTAATAAGCCAATGCGCTTCAAGAAGATTTTCGACGCGTCAACAGCTCCTAAGGAAGAGTCTAAGAGCTCACGCAAGAAGTCCGGTGACAAGAAAGACGGCAAGAAGGCTGAACGTGGGGGCAGGAGAAACGATCGAAACGGACAGGGCGGCAAGAGCTCCGAGTCCAGACAAGGGAAAAATTCTTCCAGGCCACAGAGTTCATCGCGTGCAGATGCACCTATGGTTGATAAGCCGCAGAAGGGCAAGAGCAAGAAGTTTTTCGACAAGGATAAGGACAAGGATAGAGATAAGTTCAAGCACGAAAAACGTAGCGAAGGAAAGAGCCGTTCACGCTTCTTCGATGAGAGAAACCTCGAGAAGCAGGTTAAGCATAGAAAGAAAAAGGCACCAAAGGTTACGGAGCCTGAGGTTGAGATTGAAGAGCTGCTGCCGGAAGGTACTGTTGCAGTCACAGCTCCAATCACCGTTGCCGGTCTGGCTGAGCAGGCCGAGATATCTGTAAGCAAGATCATCATGTCTCTGATGAAGCTGGGCATCATGGCAACTGTGAATCAGACTCTCGACAAGGATACGATTGAAATGCTGGCTGAGGATCTGGGGATACAGGTTGTCGTGACCGAAGAGCATGAGGAGGTCGTTGAGGAAGGGCTGGATCTGCACGAGGATAAGGAAAGCGAACTCAAACCTCGCGCACCGATCATCACTGTAATGGGGCACGTTGATCACGGCAAGACTTCGCTGCTCGATGCTATCCGTAACACCAATGTTACAGCCGGTGAGTCCGGAGGAATAACACAGCACATCGGTGCTTCTGAGGTCAAGATCAACGGCAAGAAAATTGTATTCCTCGATACTCCGGGACACGAAGCGTTTACGACTATGCGTGCTAGAGGCGCACAGGTTACTGACATCGCAGTGCTTGTAGTTGCGGCTGACGATAGCGTTAAGCCTCAGACAGTTGAGTCTATCAGCCATGCAAAGGCAGCTAATGTTCCTATCATCGTAGCTATCAACAAGATTGATAAGCCGGGTGCAAATATAGATAGAGTTAAGAAGGCTCTCGCCGATCACGGAGTTCTCGTTGAAGACTGGGGTGGCGATGTGATCAGCGTTCCGGTTTCAGCCAAGAAGGGCGAAGGGATAACTGATCTGCTGGAGATGATTCTGCTGCAGGCAGAGGTGCTGGAGCTGCGCGCAAATCCGGACAGACTCGCTATGGGTACTGTTATCGAAGCAAGACTCGACAAGAGCAAGGGACCTATCGCTACTCTGCTCGTTACCAACGGTACACTCAAGGCCGGTCAGAGTGTAGTAGCCGGAACAACATCCGGTAAAATACGGGTTATGACGAACTTCCGCGGTGAGACAATCAGAAAGGCTCTCCCGGCTACACCTGTTGAGATTCTGGGACTTTCGGATGTTCCAATGGCGGGAGATTCCTTCAACGCCGTTAAGGATGATAAGGTTGCTCGAGAAATCGCTGAAAGCAGACAGGAGAAGGTGAGAGAGGATATACTTGCCAAGAACTCAAGCACAACTCTGGAGAAGCTGTTCTCCCAGATTCAGGAGGGCGAGACCAAGGAGCTCAACCTCATCATCAAGGGGGACGTGCAGGGATCTGTCGGTGCTATCATATCGTCGCTTGAGAAGCTGGACACAGCTGACGTGCGTGTAAATGTAGTTCACTCCGGAGTCGGTACTGTTACTGAGTCTGATGTAATGCTCGCAGAGACCTCAGGAGCTATCATCATAGGCTTCAATGTCAGACCTACTACGGCAGTTCAGACTCGTGCGGATGATGCAGAAATTGAAATCAGAACGTACCGTGTAATCTACGACATCATCGATGATGTACAGAACGCTATGAAGGGTATGCTTGATCCGGAGTATAAAGAAGAAATACTCGGTAAGGCTGAGATCAGAGAGATATTTAAGGTTCCTAACCTTGGAATCGTCGGTGGTGCATACATCATCGAGGGTAAGGTTAAGAGAAATGCACAGATTCGTCTCGTAAGAGATGGAATCGTAATACACGAGGGCACTATCTCGTCATTGCGCAGATTTAAGGATGACGTAAAGGAGGTTGCTCAGGGGTATGAGTGTGGTCTGGGTATAGAGTCATATAACGATATCAAGCCAAGTGATATTATCGAGTGCTTCCACATGGTGGAAATAGAGAGGTAATATGGGTAGAAATTACAGACAGGGCAGACTTGGAGAGGAGATAAAAAAGTGTATCTCAGGTTATCTCCTCAACGGAATTAAGGATCCTAGATTGTCTGCCAGAATCATAACAATTTCAGCGGTTGAGGTGTCTAGCGACGGGAGCTATGCTACCGTTTATTTCACACCTCTTACGCTGTCTGATGAAGACAGCCGAGAAGTTGCAAAGGAAGTTCTGACTGCATTTAACAGTGCAAAGGGCTTGTTTAGAACCAAAATTTCCCATGATATCAAGTTGAGGCACGCTCCGGAGCTGAACTTCAAGCTGGATTCATCCATGGAATACGGCAGACATATCGATGAGATTATTGATGGATTCAACAAACCGGAAGGTAATAAAAATGACTAATAACACTTATCTGGAAATCGCTGATAATCTGCTTAAGTCAGAAAAGATTCTGATATTTCCTCACGAAAATATGGATGGCGACTGCCTCGGTTCTGCCGCTGCACTGTGTCAGATGATGCGCAACAGCGGAAAGGAAGCGTATGTTGTCGCTGATGGCAAGACTCCGCGGAATCTTGACTTTCTGGAGAGCGGTACATTGACCAGCAACAAGGATGTCTTTAATGAGTATGACCTCGCAGTTTTGGTCGACTGCGGCAGTAGGAGCAGAATCGGAGACCGTGCGGCTGTCTTTGACAGAGGCAGGGTAAAGGCAGTTATCGATCATCATGGTGTCTCAGAGCAGGATACTGCTTTTGATTTTGGCGTTATTGAACCTAGTTCGGCAGCGACTGCGGAGCTGGTGTATCTTATAGCCAAGGAGATGGGGGTTGAGATAACTCTGCCTATCGCGCGATGTGTATTTGCAGCCATAAATACGGACACTGGCAGCTTTCAGCATTCAAATACTACAGCCAGGACTCATGTAATTGTCAGTGAGCTCTACGACATTGATGGATTTGACGGAAACGAAATCACTCAGCTGCTATACAACAGACAATCGCTCGGTTCAATTCAGCTTGAAGGCAGAGTGATTTCCGGCATGAAGGTGTGTGCTGGCGGCAAGCTTGCGATAGGTGCAGTCACCCGACAGCTCCTTGATGAAACCGACACGGATATGAGTGAGTCTGAGGGAATAGTTCAGAAGCTCATGAGCATTGATGGTGTCGAGATAGGCTGTATACTCAAGGAAACGGATGCGAACACTGTCAGAGTCAGTTTGCGAGCAAAGTCCTATGCCAATGTTGCACGTGTCGCGCAGAGCTACGGCGGCGGTGGACACGTGCGGGCTGCGGGTTTTACCTTTGAAGGAACTGTAGACGAAGCGGTTGTTGATGTTTCAAGGGCTCTCGAAGCAGAGCTTGATAGGGCAAATGATGAAAAATAGCGGTGTTATCAATATTAACAAGCCTGAGGGCTACACCTCGCATGATGTGGTTGCCAGGCTTAGGCGTAGGCTTGGCATCAAGCGTGTGGGGCATACGGGAACTCTCGATCCTATGGCGACGGGAGTTCTTCCTGTATGTTACGGTAAGGCGACGAGAATTATCGAGTATTACGACCATGATTGGAAGACCTATGAGGCCGAGCTTGAGCTGGGGAAGGTAAGTGATACGCTCGATTCTACCGGTGAAGTTGTCGAAGAGCGTTCGGCTGCAGGAGTTACACGTGAGGATGTTCTCGCACTTGAGCCTATGTACAGAGGCACTATAACGCAGATTCCGCCAAGGTATTCCGCTCTTAAAATCAACGGTCGACCTCTCTACAAGTATGCTCGTGAGGGACAGGAGATCGACATCGACTCCAAAAAGCGCGAGATTGAAATCCGCAGCTTTGCATTTACGAGCATTGATATTCCCACAAGAAAGGTTTCCTTCACCGTAACCTGCTCGAAGGGCACCTACATAAGGAGCATCTGTGCAGAGATAGGCGAGCTTCTCGGTACAGGTGCAGTGATGACTAAGCTTGAAAGGACGAGAAGCGGTGTATTTGAGATTGTAGATGCCTATAATCTCGATGATGTGCTGGCGATGAACGATGAGGAACTGGAGAAAATAGTAATAGATTGCGACTCGACTATTATCAACCTCAGGAAGCTGGTGCTGAAAGAGGGGAGCGAACCGTTTTATTTTAATGGCAGGAAGATTGAACCTCGGTATTATTCTTCAGCAGGCAGTGATTCCTTTGAAAATGCGAATGACGGGGATATCTTTCCGGATTTGTACAGGCTTTATGACGTACATGGAGAATTTCTCGGAACCTGTCGTATGCTTGAGGATGGCGTTTTAAAACCGGAAAAGGTAATTGGTAACAGAGATTAATATGAAGGTGTACAGATCACTTGCAGATATTAATATTGAATTTGCGACTGCTGTCGCACTCGGGAACTTTGATGGAGTCCATATTGGGCATCAGCAGATTTTGGATGCGGCTGTAGATCTGGCCGGAAAGCTCGGAGCTGTTCCGGCCTGCTTTACTTTCTCCAATCATCCGCGGGAGCTGTTTGCCGGTGACGCTGAGTTGAGAGACAAAATTCTCTTCATCTCCGGCGATGAAGAGAAGCTGCAATTACTCGAACAAGCCGGCATACAGGTCGTATTTGATGTTCCCTTTGATGAATTTACAATGAATATGTCTCCTGAGGTATTCATTAAAGAGATTCTATGTGATAAGCTTAACGCCAAGGGTGTATCTTGTGGCTTTAACTACAGGTTTGGCGCAAGGGCTAGTGGGGATGAAAAGCTTTTGTCGCAGCTAGGAGTCGGCTACGGATATGAAACAAGAGTAATCCGGCCGGTAAAGGTGGGCGGAGAGGTTGTAAGCTCGACGTATATCCGTTGCGCTGTCGAAGCCGGAGACCTTGTCAAGGCTAATGAAGCTCTGGGCAGGCCTTTCAGCATTAGCGGTATAGTCGTTCAGGGCAACCATATCGGTTCCGCTATTGGATTCCCGACGGCTAATGTCCGGCTGAGTAAACGAAAGGTTGCACCGCTTAACGGAGTATATTTTACGCGGACGACGATCGGCGGCAAGTCATATTGCAGCATCTCAAACGTTGGGACGAAGCCTACGATAGGTGAGTATGAGAAGTCTGTTGAAACCAATATATTTGGAATTGACCATGATTTGTACGGCCAAAGTGTGAAGATCGAATTTCTGCAGCTGCTGAGACCTGAGATTAAGTTCGATTCAATAGAGCAGCTTGCCGTGCAAATTGCCGATGATATCAAGTCCGCGAGGAGATTTCATGGTATCGAATAACCCGGGTAGTGATAATCGTATAGATAGAGAACATAATAAAGAGGTACTTTTAGCAGAGAAAATTATAGCCGCAGCACAGGACAAAATTGTCGGAGGTATGCGGTTTATGGACTCTGCTGTTTTTGCGCTTAAGGGAGTTTGTCTTGGAGACGCAGCTGTGAATACGCTTATGACGGATGGTTCAAAGCTGTATTATAATCCGCGCGTCATTTTCGACAGAGCTGAGCATGGATTATCGTGTTTTACACACGACTATATGCATATCCTGCTCCACTGCGTATTCAAGCACTATTTCGTAACGGGCAGAGTTAACATGAGATACTGGAATCTGGCCGCAGACATTGCCGTTGAAGAGCTTATCGAGTCGCTGGGGCTCAGCTGCTTCAATACACCGGCAAGCAGCGAGCGGCGTGATGAGCTGCATAAAATAAGGATTAAGCGCGGCAGACTGTCGGCTGACAGGCTGTACAGGTCATTTCTTAATGACCCACCAATAGAGGCAGAGATTAACACCATGACGGATCTCTTTACCGTGGACGATCACAGATTTTGGTACAGAGATGTTCATCATAGCATTGATATGGCTGATTCTGAAGTTTCAGACAGCTCCGATGTAAAAAGAGAATGCAATCGGGATGCTGATTTATACGATAAAAATTCAGATTATGATTCAAGCCCAGATGATATAAACGAGCTTGAGATTGAAAGAGTGGATGAGGCTGATGCGAACGATGGCAATGCTGACGGTGCTGCTTTGCGGGCAGATCAGGATTGGGACAAGATCAGAGATATGGTCAAGACAGCTCTTGAGATGGATGACTCCGGGTTCGGGGAAGCCGGCGGCAGCATGCAGAAGGAGCTTAGGCGTGCGGAGGAGAAGCAGGTTGACTACAGCGCATTTCTCAGAAAGTTTGCAGCCATGCACGAGACGCTCAAGATTGATGACAATGCATTCGACTACATCATGTACACATACGGTTTAGAAAGGTATAAGGATATGCCGCTGATAGAGCCGCTGGAGTACAGGGATGAAAAGAACATCAGGGATCTGGTCATTGCCATAGATACGTCTGGTTCGACGGACGGTGAGCTAGTCAAGAAGTTCGTGGACAAGAGCTTCGAGATACTGGGCAGCTCTGAGATATTTGGCAACAGATTCAATATCCACGTGATACAATGTGACGCAGAGATACAGGATGATACGGTGCTGCGCACAAGAGAAGATGTGAATAGTTTTCTGCAAAATATCGAGATCAAGGGTCTGGGGGGTACCGACTTCCGCCCGGTGTTTCGTTATATAAATGAGCTCATACAGCACAAGGAGATTCGCAATCTGCGCGGGCTGCTGTATTTTACAGATGGAAAGGGCACATATCCGAAGCGCAAGCCTCCATACGATACAGCGTTTATATTTGCAGATGATGAGGCTTATTCGGATGATGTGCCGGCATGGGCAATGAAGGTGTATTTTGATGAGTGAAGTACGTAATCATGTGGAAAGGGAGATAATTTGAACATACAGGAAGCAAAGAATCAGGTGAAATACTCAGTTATTTCATATCTGTCAAAGGATGAATTTGGTGA
>ERZ773037.11-NODE-11-length-115002-cov-6.425413_pt1 | contig 115002 bp, 98 predicted proteins | sample MGYA00511466_ERZ773037 | MGnify/ENA primary metagenome ERZ773037 (study PRJEB29015, sample SAMEA2738146) | human oral metagenome | biome: human oral; feature: human-associated habitat; material: saliva | place: China | collected 2202 ... | reverse complement strand
ATAATGTTGAATATACCTATTCAACACATCTTTCTCACGTTTCAGATAGTATAAACTCTTTTATTTATACGACACCCATTTCATTCGTTCTCGTCCGCACTTCACTTCTTCATGGGTGTCGTATAAACTTCGTTTATACATGCCCCCCCTCCCCCCCCACAAGGAGCCAAAACAGACGAAAAAAAAGAGCGGCATTCCTGCCTTCTCGTCTGATTCAGTCAACTGTGAGGAACCGCAGGGGCTTACGTTAAGCACACCTGTTAGGGTGTACCACTGTATGGAGTCGTTTTCCATACATCCGTACCTGCTGGGTTATGGTAGGAGTTTTACCAATTAGCCACGAATTTTCGATCATGTAGGGTTTATCATACCTACTCCATCTCTTACATTTTTTATTACTTCGTTGTTTATTGTGTATTTTTTTACAAAACACAAGAAATCCCCTTAGGATTACTATGATCCTAAGGGGAATTTGTTTATTTAGAAGCTAAATATTGTAATTGATTGATTGTATTACCGGAAACGTTCTTAGTTACTTTATTAACTTGACCTTGGATATTTTGAGATACCATGTTAATCTTTTCATTAAGCTTATTACCTAATGTAGCCATTGCACCTTGTAAGCCGTTTTGAACGGTTGTTACTTGTTGTGCAGTTTGAGCTTGATTAGCCTGTAATGTACCAATACCCGCAGTGTTACCAGTAATCTTAGTCAATTCAGTATAGATTGCTCTTAATAGAATAATATCTTCAGATTCAGTATTATTACCAGATGGTACCATTGAAGATATATCATCAGAACCACGACCAAAACGCAATTGATCTTTAACTGCATCTTTTTGTTGTGTAAATGATTCACGACCTTCAATAGCGATTTGTGTCGCTTTAGGAATACCTTTAGCCCGACCAAATCGTTTACCTGTACCTAAGTCTAATGTAGAGTCACCGACAATATCAGATTGAGATCTAGTTGCAGCACCTGATGGTACATTAGCCTTACCGTCACCACCAGTTGCAATATAACCATTAATACTATCGGCACCGAAATCATCAGCAATACTACCTTTAACGATCTTATTCTTACTAGAAGAGTTACCCCAGTATCCGCCTTTACCGTCAGCAATAACTACATGATCGGCTTCAGCATCACCTTTAAGGGTATTAAGTAATACAACGTCACCTTCAGTACCACCTTGAGCTGCAGATTTAAATGCATATGGTGTACCACTATTTTGAGCATTAGTCTCAGCATTTGGTACATACATATCAATTTCTTTAACACCTGCTTGATCAAGATATTTATTTACGAAAGTTGTACAGCCATTATTACCAAAACCTTGTTGACCTACCATAGAATCAGCCCAGTTAGAAGCAGCTTTTGTATTACCGTTACCAACTGCACCGCCTACTCCTCCAATACCGCCAGAGGATCCTCCAATATTACCACCTAAGTCAATGCCAAGCATTGCACCTAAGTTAGATTTCATGGAGTTATACATATCGAAGAGTGGAGATAATAGACCAGGTCTCTTAGTAGAACCAGAAGAACCAGCTTTACCACCAGCAATACTAGTTACTTTACCAGTACCTTTAGATTGTAAGATTTCTCTAGCAGCCTGTTTACGTCCTTCTAAATTAGCATCAGGCATATAAGGTCTTTCGTATTTTGTACAGAAGATCTCAGTAGCTCTATCTACATTGCTAGTTTCAGCAAAGAATTCAGAAGCTGCAGCAGATTCAGGTCCTTGTAACTCGTATTTGATAAATTGTAATTGGATATCAAGATCAGAAGGATCTTTACCAGCTCTTTGAGCATATTCAGCGAGGTTACCTTTACGGTCATCCCATTGACAGAGACCGAAGCCACCACCACCGCCAATTTCACTAATAGCTGGATCAAATCCAGATTCAATAGCCATATTACCCATGATCGCAGCAGTATGAATGTCACCAAATCCTAAACCTTGGAGTTTATTCCAAATGATAGGAATATTACCTTCAATACCACGACCGAATCTAATACCCATACCAAATTTACCACGACCAAATCTTCCTCTACCGAAAGCATTAGCTGTAGTAGTATTACGTAATACATCTCGGATATTATATTGCATATTATCACGATTAGATTCAGGGTCTTGAATTGTAACTTTACCAGTACTTGCATCATAACCAGTAGCTGTTACATAGTGAGGATAAGAACCGAATGGATGGGCACTAGATGTACCAGCTTTAGATTCACCTTGAAGTACAACTGGATTACCACTCTTAAGAGCGTTAATTGTACCACGAGCATCAGTAGAATAAGATGTAGCACCATGGCTTGCAGCATAGCCTTCAAAGAAGGATGGAGCTACCCCAGTATCAGTACCCTTATACCCCCCAGAAATAGCGAAATTAGAAGCTTCGGCTGGATTAATTGTACCTGCACCAAGGGCTTTGAGAGCGTTAGCGCCAGCAACTGGACCACAACCAGAATCTCCAATAGTTTGATTTATACTATCTCCAGATGTATTAAAATTAATATTAGCATATCTAGGATCAGTTTGTTTAAAGTATTTACCTGTACCCAAAACTTGTGCTTGTAAATTACTAGCTTGAGCACTAAGATTACCCATTAAACCACTAGTACCTTGGGAGAGCTTATTCATGTCATTTTGCATGCCACCTAATAAGCCACCGCCATTAGCAATACCTTTACCGATATCCACAGGACCGTTCTTACCAGTACCTTGAGCACCAGGTGTAGGACCTGTTTGTGATGCTACCTGTTGAGCATTTGGTTTATAAGTAGGTTGCTTACCACTATCTCCACCAAATGCAGTCTTAATATCATCTATGAATCCTTTATCTTTATCATAAACTTGATCATTATATTCTTCGATAGTATCGATTTTCTTTTCAGCAGTTTGATTATATTGATTCAATGCAGCCAATGCACGTTGTTGCATAGGAGCAACTACATCAGTTAAGTCCCAAATATAAGCTAATACTTTAAAGAATAATTGAGGTCCGATTACACCGAATAATAATGAATCGACAGCAGATGCTAAACCAGCTACCCATTTGATATCTTCATTTGGAGGTTGTTCATCTGCAAGACAATCAGCAACGTTATACCAACGGCTAATACCTGTAGTAACAGAAGCAGCCAAGTCTAATGCAGTAATAATAGCAATTACGATACCACCAATACCAGCAGTAAATACTGTAGCACCTAAGTAAGTACCAGCTTTAGCTACTAATTTACCGAACTTAGCAGAAGCTTTAATACCATCTAAGATCATCTCAGCTAATTTAGGAGCAAATTGTGCACCTTTCTCAGCTAATTTAGGAATATAAGTGGAAACTTTCTCCAAGCCTTTAGTTAAGATATCTTTTAAGAAATCCATAACTTTATCTGCAGCTTTAGATGCAACTTCACCAACTTTACTAATACCGGATTTAACCATATCAGTCATCTTAGAAATTATACCACTGTTAGCAATAGATGCTTTAGCAGATCCATCTAATATAGAAGATCCAACAGCACCAGCTCTATCTCTAATAGCCCAGCCTATTCTGGATAAACCGTTCTTAGTAGCGCCAAAAGCTTTATCCATCATAGAGGAAGATAGTTTACCTAATCTACTAGCTTTAACAGCATCTTCGGAAGTTTTAGCAATCTTACCTAAATCTTTACCGAACTTAGTAGATTTATAAATACCAGCACCTAATTTAAGTGCAGTACCTATTCCTTTACCACGACGTAAAGCTGTAGTAAAACCACCAATACCTCGTGCAAATTTATAAGCTTTACCACCACCAAGTGCTGCAGCTTTACCTACACTAGCAATAGCTTTACCAGCTTTATAAGCCTTATATCCAACATAACCAGCTGCACCTGTTGCAACTGCCATTGATGTAGGATCACCACTAGTAAACATATCCCAGAGCATACTAGCCCCAGATTTCATACCATCTAAAATCATTGGAAGTACTGTATCTTTTAAGAAACCTCCAACAGCTGGTAATAATGTATGAGTTAAGATTTTACCTAATTCAGGGAGCATTGGTCCAATGAATGATAATAGTAAACCACCACCAAGGATAGTTCCTAATCCACCAAATAAACCACCTTTACCTATTACACTATCTACGATATCATGTAAGAAACCTTGAGATTTTTCCTTAACATTCTTGGCACCTTCTTTAGCAGAATCACCAAAACCTTTAAGTTTACCAAGAGCTTTAGAGAAAATACTGCCTTGACGTTCAGCATTCTTTTCATCTTTAGCATCTTCTTCTTTTTTCTTATCATGAGCAGATTCAGTATCAGCTTTATTTAAAGAACCATCTGTAGAACGATAAAGTTCATTACCATTTTCATCTACAGAACGTTGTTTAGAACCAGTATTAGCAATAGCTGTAGCTTGACTAGCAGAAGCTGTTTGAGGAATATTAACTCCAGATGTGAGAGCTGATGCAGCAGCTGCTTTACTTTTATTAAGACTTTTAGCGAATGCTACTTTAGTATTAGCACTACCATTATCAAACATATATCGATTATTCCATGCCCATTCTGCATCGCTAGCAGAAACAGATGGATCCATACCATAACCAACAAGAGTTGCTAAGAACTCAAGTTTTTCTTCTGGCATTTTGATATATTTAGAAATAGAGTCTGTAAACTCAAATTTCTTATCACCACGATTTAAATAAGTGGCAATTTTGATAAGACTCATGAATGCAGAGTCAGTAAGTTTCTCACGAGCTAATGCAGATGGATCACCAATAGACTTAATAGCCATAGGACCCATTACCATTGCTAATTGCGAATAACGTTCAATAGTCTTAGTATCAAGTTTAGCTAATTGATCTAGATTAATTTCCATATCAGCAGGTAAAGCTTTAAGAGCAGCAAGTCTATTCTTATTACCTTTACCAGTGAATGAGGAAGCACTCATTACATTACCAGATACTTTAAGATGATTAAAGTTATCATTAATAGTTTTTTGATTATTTAGATAGCTTTTCTTAAGAGCATTGTTTTTAGCTTTAGTAAGATCAGCTTGTCTATTAGCATTAAAGTGTTGGTCGTCATTACCACCATGATCATTTTTGATTAAGTTATCTCGAATTTCTTCGAGAATGGAGTTAGTAGATTGCATACCTTCAGCTACATTCTTAGCTTCTTCGGATGTAAACTTCTCACCATTTTTACCAATCAAACGTTCTGCTGTTTCAGCACGATCACGTTCAGCAGATACTTGATCTAAAGCGATACCAAGAGACTTTCTATCAGTAGGATCAATATTAAGAGATTTAAGATGTGCTCTTGCATTAGCAACTTCTTTATCCGAATATTTCTTCTTACCAATAGCAATTTGAATTCTAGGCATTTCTTTTGCAAAGATATTGATTACTTTAGTACGATCAGACTCAGGGATATCTAAGCCATTGATTAAGCTCATAGCTCCACGTTCATCACCATCGTAAGCATATCTAGCAAGTTGCTTAATAATACTAGCAGGTAAATACTTCTTAAGACCATCTTCTAAACGTTTAACAGCTTTACGTTCTTCACCACCGCCAATTTTAAATTGACTCTTCATAACGCTTAAGCTACTTTCGAGTTTAGTTAAGTCTTCTACAGAAGCATTAGCCATATATTGGTCTCTAGTCTTATTACCATAATCTTCAGAGCCCATGATATTAAGACGTTCTTGAGCACTAAGATGATCAGCTTGACCCTTACGGATCATTTTAGCATTACCCCAGTTATTGAATTTACGTAATCCAGAGCCAATACCTCTTATAGGAGCACCAACTATGAATTTAGTTAAATCACCAATACCACTGAAGCTACGACCTAATACTCTACCTACTGGACGCAATACCATATCGGATAATTGCTTACCAATAAGCATACTGAATGGACCACCAAATGCTTTCTCTAGAATATTAAACATACCATATTTAAGGCTACGTCCCATATTCTTGAAAGATTGAGCAATCATCTTACCAGTACCTTTTAAAGGACTGAAAAGATTATAATCCATAAATTTATAGAAGTCTTGATATAAAGTCGTACCAAAGCGACGTAATGGATTTACTACATGCTCTTTTAAAGCACCTACTAGACCACCTTCACGTTCACCTTTTTCATTCTTCTTACCAAGAACCATATCATGGAATTTACTAGAAGTACCGATAAGACCTAGACCAGCACCAAGACCAAAGTTCATTAATAAACCCATTCCTGTAGGATCTAGTAAAGCAGCTGCTCCACCAAAACCTGCAATCTTAGGCATATTTTTCTTAACGTAGTCTTGTACTTTCTTAGGAATGATACCATCTCTACGACCTATTACTTTGCCATCTTTATCATAATAAGTTTTACCGAAGATTCTTTCGTTAACTTTCTTATTATTCTTAGCAAGAGAATAAGCACCGCCAATAGCAATAGCACCAACTGGACCAAATCCAAGCATTAAGCTAGGAATAATACCAGCAACTGCACCTTTACCAAGGTCAGGCATATATTTCTTAAATAGAGCTTGTTGTTTACGACTAATTAGACCACCAGCACGAGATCCATCAGCCATTTCTTCACCAAATAAGAAATTCTTAGCAGTATCACTTTCACGGATAATATTAGCAGCAGCACCTACAGCAGCACCAGCTAATAATCCACCAGGACCAAATATTGCAGTTGCTCCTAAAGCACCTGCACCTGCCATTACACCTGTACGACCAGCAAACTTAGCAGTATTACCTCTAAGTTTAGCAATGTCACTAGTAAGAGATTTAGATACTTCTGGATCTAAAGTCTTAGCATAATCTTCAAATTTATCTAAGCCTGTTTCCCAAGCTGTAGATACTGAAGCTTTAGCTACTTGACCAAGAGCACTACCATCAGTAGATTCAACTTTACCAGCCATTCTACCAACAGCAAATTCTAAAGCACTACCTACAACTTCACGTATAGTATTACCTTGAACCATTCCGTTAGGAAGTTTATCCTTAACAGTTTGCAAGAAGTTTTTACCTTGAAGTTGGTTACCACCTTCAGCATGAGATAAGATTCTATTTCTTAATCTTAATTCATCTTGTTTATCTTTTCTACTATTAGCTTTATCTATATCTGGATTGAATGGATTCAATTCAGATGGAATGATTAATTCCCCTTTAGATACTGTAGTTAATGCAGTCTCTGGTACAGATAAAGAACCAAAAGCATATCCATTAGAGAATACACCTCTAGCTAAACGTTCTAATGCAGTTCCATCAGAAGATTTAGCACCTTTAGGCATCTTAATCTTTTGAGGTTTAAAGCCATACATGATTTGTTTAGCAGCAGCTTCCAAACCAGTATTAAATGAAGATGGAGCAGCCATAACTGGCTTAGGACCACTAATCATTTCGGATACTCTATTAGTTGCACCAATAATACTATCCTTAGCGGCACCTTTAGCATCATTGAACCAATCTAAACCAAAGCTTTTAGCAAAGTCTTTTACTTTACCCCAGCCTTTCTTTACGATAGGTTCCCATAATTTCTTATCTAACCAATCTCTGACTTTAGTGAAAGTTGTCTTTAATTCAAAAGCCATCTTATCATAAAAGCCACGGATTTGATTGCCATCTGCATCCTTCTCACCAGTTTCATGGTCAAAGAAGAATTCATATAAACTATCATCTACTTTAGTAATAACTTCAGCAGCAAATAATCTAGGATTTCTAAGAATAGTAGACCAGTTACTTAATGCAGCTTTACCTTTACCTTTAATACCTTTAGCATTAGTTACATCACTAAATTTAGTTTTATCTTTACTAAAGATATCACCAAGTTTATTTACATCAAGGTCATTAATAGTTTTACCTTCATCATTAGGATCTATATTAGCTTTATACTTATTACGACCAGGATGAGATAGAGCTTCTTCTGTAGTAGCAGCACGGTTTTCCTTTAATACACTATATTTGATATAATCGGAATCAATATAGTCAGGAATAGCCATACTATTAAGTCTATTCTTAACACCTAAGTTTTTACCTTTACGTAATCCACTAGTACGAATTAAGTAAAGTTCAGAAAGCATAGCCTTAAAGATAGATTGTTGCTCATCCATCTTTTTAGACATAAGTTCATTATTATCAGCTATAAGATTTCTAGTAGCACCTTTTCTGTTACTACGGTTAGCTAATATAGATTCAGAAGACCAAGTAGCCTTTTCTTCACGGTCATAATCATTTGCTTTAGAACGATGACTATCAGCATATTCAGCAGCTAAAGTTTTACGCTCTTTACGAGTCTTAGATCCTCTAGCATTACTAACAGCTCTTAGGATTTTACCGAATTGCTCATCACCGTAACGTTCCATTACAGCATCCCATGAACCGCGGCTTTCCCATAAGATATCTTCCACTTCAGGAATCATTTCAGTTAGACGTTTTAACTCATTAGCAGAAAGACCTTTAGCTTTTGCTAATTGTTTAAAGTCTGTTTGTAATGCATTTCTAATACCAGAACCAGCTCTATCTTTATAGGTTTGATCTTTCTTTCTCTTTTCTCTTTCGAGAACTTTCATAGAAGAGAACTTACCTTTATTAAAGTCATATATACGTTCTTCACCACCCAAGAGTGATTCGATACGTGCTAAATAAGCTGGGATAACTTCTACGATAGATTTACGAGTCATACCATCAAAAGGTACTTGTCCTTTAGTGTATTTACTAGTATCAATCTTATCTTTATTAGCAACTTTAACACTGAAGATATTAGCTAAAATACCTCCAACGCCTTCTTTATCTTTAGAGCGTAATAGATCAGCATTGATTTGATTAAATAAACCAGTTAAAGTTTTATTAAATCCACCAATAGCTTTCTCTAATGGTTTACCCATTGCTTGTTGGACTAAATAAGCTGGTATAAATTGTAATGGATTAGCAGCCATGCCCATAAGCATTTCTTTACTAATCATACCAAGACCAAAATTCTCAGCCTGGTCAACAAATCCTTTCTTGACGTGCTTACCATAAGCACCCCAATCCATTATACCACCAGAAAGAATATCAGTGATATCTTGTTTGAGACCTTTATCTTTGCGTTTCTTTTCTTCTTCTCTTACAGCATTCCAATCTTTGAAACGTTCACGTTCCATATCAAGGAGCTCTTTTAAGATAGCATTGTTTTCACGCTGATATTTAGTCGACTCTTCAAAGAACTTGGTTGAGTTTTCAATATGCGTCTGCATGTTTGTAGTCATGAAGTTTTGCATATTGCCCATTGTAGTACCAAGACCCATGATGGAGTTATTTAAATTACCAAATAAACGTTCTTGCTGAGCAAACATAAACGATGCAGTCTGTTTAGTTACATCGGCATTATATTTAGCTGCAGTCATGATAGAACCAGAGATCTGATCTGCACTAGCACGAGATGCATCATGGACAGTTTTAGCAATTGCTCTATCACCAGTAGTGATATCTAAGTCACTGCCATTATCATTGTCACTTACATCTTCATCAAAGTTCCAATCAAAATCATCATCACTACCACCACCAAACATGATTTTATCTGCTCTGTCTTGATTCCAGAGTTTACCAGATTTTAAATCTTCTTTGGCACTTTTTAGAGCTAGATTTGACGCTTCATATGCAGAGCTTTTCATTAAATACTCTTGAGCTTTTCTAAAAGTCTGTCTGTAGTTAACGATAGCATTTACAGTCTCTTTTGTAGCGGTACTAGCCTGATCAAACGTTTTATATGTAGTATCATAATTAGCCTTAAAACCCTCAGCAGCAGCATACTTTACTGACTTACCAAGGTTCTTAAGATAGTTTGTGATCTTGAGTCCCAATATAAGGTCCTCCTTTCTTTTAAGATTATCCTAATGTTCAAAATGACAACATATACCGCCCAAGGATCATTTAAGACCCTTGGGCTGATATACGTATTGGATGAGGAAAATTGTAATGAAACACATAGTGTACTTTAGCAACACGCACACTACCTATATGTTAAGCAATACAATATCCCTAAGAGCTATGAAAGCCCTTAGGGAATACTGTATCAGTTTGGATTGAATATAAAGATAGGATGTATGTAGTCGGAAAGCTATAAAAATCATTCATCCTACAATTATATGTAACCCACATATTAGAAAGCTAATATGTCCAAAGCATCTCATTATAATGTAGTAATAATAGTAAAATACCCCTAAGGTAGATGAACTACCTTAGGGAATATCTTACGTGAGATTGAAATATGACCTATATAGTGAAATATAGAATTTATTTCTTAATCCATGCAGGGCAAGGACTAGAAACCTTAATAGAATCGTATGGACTAACCTTAACTTCAGCTTTTTCATAGATAGGTTTGCCAGCAGCATCTACACCAACTTGTTTAGGGTAAGAACGTGTAGATTCTTTGATTTCTTTTTTGATCAAAGATACGTTAGATTTTTCTCGTCCACCAAGACCAATTTTGCGGTTGGTCTGTAAGTATGTATTTAAGAATTCTTTAGATACTGTCAACATACTTTCCGCATCAGATTTTTTAGCTTCATAGCCAGCTACCAAAGAATCAGCTTCTTCTTTGCTAATTTTAGTTGTAGCTACAATAGCATTAGAGATAACACTACGGAATTCTTTAGCTGGTGCAATTGTACCAACTTTACCAGTTTTGTCATAAACACCTACTTCATAAGAAGTATCGTTTAAGAATGCTTGCATGATACGAACTTCATCTTTATGAGATGCAGATGCATTTGTTAAGTTGTCTTGTACGTCTTTAATAAGTGCAAGAACTGTTTTTTCTTTTTCCATAATTCAATCCTCCTAAAAAATAAAATAATGGAAACTTCGATTACATTTGTGTTATATGTGTTATATTTTAATACGCTAGGGTATTAATAATGAATTAATCGAACGATTTAGCGTTCTCAATAATAGCTTCTACTAGTTTGATCTTACCTTTAGATTTAATAAAATCATTAAGTTCTTTATGAGTCATCTTAGATAACTCAACTATAAAGTCTTTTTTATCCATTTATATTAATCCTCCGTACTTAAATGTACAGGATAGGGTATATTTTGACAGACGAAACACCCCTAGACTTGGGGAGTCTAGGGGTATTATGATTGCATTTGTCTGTTAGTTAAGGGATTATATTCTTTCGAAAAGAATACAAAATTGCTTTACTCTCTAAAAAAGCATGATTCGTAATTTGGGGTTGTACGAATTGACGGTTTGTATATATTACAATATACAAAGTTATTTACCAAATGAATAACTTTAAGAATGGTAAGATTGAATCTTCTTATAATATTAATCACCCTCATCATGGATCAAGGCTATATTGATATCAATTTAAGTATAGACCTAAAAGTGTAAAAGATTTATAGTTTTGCAATTAGAAATTAATAGTAATTATAGTCATTGTCTTAACATTAATTATTCAGCGGGTAACAAAACTTCGTTTTAATAATAATTTGGAGTCTATACATAACAGAAATACCAATAATCGACTTGAATTACGTTTATTATTTTTTGGTGTCTCTTATAATAGGTTAACCTTACTACTTAATTGTTATATGAGAATTAAATGAAAAATGAAGTTAAACGATATGATTTTAACAATAGAATAAGTGAAGGAGGTACTACAATGCCTATTAATATAGATAAGGTTAAACCTTTCAGACTACTTAAGACTCCATTCTTTACTCCTTTCAATGTGAAAGATAAAAGACATGGTAGTGCTATTTTCCTAATGACTAAAAGTATTGATCAATCTAAAGCATTGATCGAGCATAAGCTTATTAGTAATTTAAACATGTTTAATTCATACTTCCTTGAATGGAATGCTATGTATTTACTCAAACCTAGTAGAATTATAAATAATGACCTAGAAGTTGATGATATATACAACTCTAAAGTCTATGGTAATAATCCTATAATGACAGAATCTCACTTTGAAGATTCTGAAAACTTATTTTTCTTCTCTGAAGCAACCCCTGAGAATGTATTGGATGTAAGATTAAGAAGGATCTTATATCATGAAAGATTACGTAATTTTAAGGAAGTTAAGAGTAGAGTAGAACTCATTAAGAATGGATGTAAGTATATTAAGTATACTTACCCAACTATTGATAAGTATAAGAATAAAAATATTTATATCGATAATCATATCTATAATAAAGTATTCACTATGAGTGAAACTTATAATAGAGATAAAGCTATCGATCTATTATATGCGTTATTTGATCGCTTCATCAATAACGCTAACTATAATAGCTATAAGAAGAAAACTGTATTGATTCCTGTAAATGAATGGGCTGGCGATATTCCAACTACTTCTTTATTTGAATTCAGTAAATCAATCAATCCATTCTCTATGATAGTTAGACTATTTAAGAAACCTAAAGAAAACTTAGATAAGCTAAATGGTATAGATTTTATCTTCATTGGTAATAATAGCTGGTTTAAGATGAAGATGGAAGACTTGGATATGAAGAATCTAAATCTATTCAAGACTAATATCTTAAAAATCAGAAATAATGATATCGTAGAAGATAACGTTCCTGAAGATAAAGAAGATATTAAGACCAGACTTATTGGTAAGATTGAAGACTTAACTGGCATTGAAGTTAATAATATCAGTCGTGTTCATAAAGTAGATACAGCTGCTCCAATAAGAGCTGAAGAAAAAGATGCTCCTAAATTGGTTATTGCTAAAAGCGCTACTGGTGAAGATCAAGTAGTAGATCCAACTAAGATTGAGAAACCTACAGAAGAGAAGATTAATCAATCAGTTGAAGCTATTGTAGACTATACTAAGAATGCTGAAGAAGCAGAGAAAGAAATGGATAACTCTGTAGACTTAAAAGAGTTAATCTTACAAGCTAAGAATGATCAAGATGATACTTTCAAAATCTCTGCTACTCGTAAAGCTCGTATGGATGATCTTAATGATAAATTCTTAAAAGAAAAGATTGCTAATTCTACTATTGCAGAATTGGTTGCAATTGAAGATACTCCATTACAATCAACAGACTTATCTAGTAAAGTTGAAACTATCGATGATGAATGGGCTAACTTAAAGAAACCTAACTTTGAAGCTGATTATAATATCGATGCTGATATTATGAAGTGTTTACATTCTTTATCTCAAAATAAAGATGTACCAATGAGTGTAATTGATGTATCTGTAGAAGATAGATCTACATCTGAAGACTCTATCTTGACATATACCGTTCACTTAGAAGACTCTTTAGGTAAACGTCATACATTACGTTTTGATATGCCTAAGATTATTAATAAACGTTTCTTACGTTTACGTGGTAATGATAAGATCATTCCAGGTCAGTTGATCAATTTACCTATCATTAAGACTGATGAAGATACAGTTCAAGTAGTATCTAACTACAATAAGATCTTTATTACACGATATGGTCAAGTTGGTAAGATTAACCAATCTACTAATGCTTTAATTAGAGCTCTAACTAAGATTAAAGAAAGTGATTATAAGCTTGATGTAAAAGATGATAATGCAGTAGCTACTCCATCTAAGATTGATTTGGGTAATAATGCTAAAATCTCTGCTAAATATGAATTACCTGCAGAATATGTAGAGTTATCTAAGATCTTTAATAAAGTTACTACTAAAGATGGTAGAGTATACTACTTCAATAGAGATGAACTTATCCATAAACTTGAAGAAAAGAAAATCAAAGTAGGTTCATCTCAAAGTGAGATGGTTATTGGTATCGATAAAGACAATCAAGCTATTACTGTACCAGAGAATGGCGTATCAACAGCTTTAATTGATCATTTTGGTATACATAAATACGCAAGTACATTTATGAAACCTGGTGCTAGAATGACTTATTCTCAAGCTAGTATCTTAAATAGTAAGATTCCTCTTATTGTGGTTATGGCATACACTGCTGGTTTAACTGAAGCTTTAAGAAAAGCTGGTATTAGATATGAATTAAGTGAAAAACGTCCAACTAATACTAAGAACTACTTTAGATTCAATGATGGATTCTTATCCTTTGATGATAACTACGCACCTGATGCGGCATTATTAGTTAATGGTTTAGCTGTAATCAATACACAAGAATACTCTTTAACTGATATTGATACAAAAGCTATGTGGTTAGATGTATTAGATGATTTTGGTGGTCGTAATAGAGCCGATGGTTTAGATTCATTTGCTAACTTAATGATGGACCCTATCACAGTAGAAGTATGTAAGACTTATAAACTTCCTACAGAATATATTGAAGTATTGGCATATGCTAGTAGTTTATTAACAACTAATAAATTCAATCGTCATACTGATATTACTGGTAACCGTTTCCGTACCAATGAACGTTTAGTTCACTTCTTATACAAATCTTTAGCTACTAGCTATGGTATGTATTTACGTGAAATCAAAAACAATCGTAAAGATGCTAAGATGACTATGAAGCAATCTGCAGTCATTGATATGGCATTAGCCGATGTAACTACAAGTGACCTATCTAAGTTATCTCCATTATTGGAATTAGAATCTGCCAATACAGTTACATTCAAAGGTTTATCTGGTATGAACTCTGATAGAAGTTATTCTTTAGATAAACGTACTTATGATAAGACAATGATTAATAAGCTATCTATGTCTACAGGTTTCTCTGCCACTGTAGGTATTAACCGTCAGTCCACTATCAATATGGGTATTGAATCTACTAAAGGTTATATCAAATCTGGTGGTGAACTAGATAGAATGTCTGATGCTAATACATTATCCATCACTGAAGCATTAACTCCATTTGGTACAACTCGTGATGATCCATTCCGTACAGCTATGACATTTATTCAAACGTCTAAACATGGTATGAGAACCACATCTCAAGATCCTTTATTGGTATCTAATGGTGCAGACCAAGCATTACCGTACTTAACTTCTGATACATTTGCTCATAAAGCTAAATGGAATGCTGTAGTTGAAGAGATTACTGATGATTATATGATCATTGCTAATAAATCTAACCCGAAAGAGAAAGAATTTATCGATTTACGGGAGAAAGTAGAAAAGAACTCCGATGGCGGTTTCTTTATTACAATCAAATTAGACACTTTCAAGAATTATAAGAAAGGTGATTCCATTAAAGCTGGAGACATTGTAGCTTATGATAAATCTAGTTACTCTGACACAGTAGGTATTGGTAATCTAGCTTATAATATCGGTACTTTAACTAAGATTGCTATCATGCATACAGATAAAGGTTTTGAAGATAGCGCTATTATATCTCAAGACTTATCTGAAAAGATGGCATCTGAAATCGTATTACAAGTTGATGTATTGATGGATGCTAAAGATATTGATATTCAATGTGTAGAAATCGGTAAAGCTCTCCATGAAGGTGAAGTTATTATGTCTTACCGTGCAGCATTAGAAGATCAAGACGCTACAGATATCATCAATAAAATGGTACAGAAGAATGCTGGTAGTGACTCTAAAGAATTAATGGATGAAATCGGTAAGATTAAAGTTAAATCCAAAGTAACTGGCAAACTTCAAGATATCAAAGTATACTCTACTATTCCAACATCTGAAATGTCTAAATCATTGGCATCATTTGTTAATAAATATAATGGTCCAGTAGACAAGATGAAATCTAAGTTAAGTAAACTTGGTATTGATGGATCTCAATACGGCACTTCTGGTGTATTACCTCCTGTAGGTAAACTAAAACATTGTGAAGGTAAAGTCCTAGTCGAATTCTACATCAAATATCATGATAAGATGTCTGTTGGTGATAAACTAGTATACTTCTCTGCTCTTAAAGGTGTAGTAAAAGAAATCTTCCCTGAAGGTAAAGAACCATATTCTGAATATAGACCAGAAGAAAAAGTACATAGTTTCCTTCCTGTAGGTTCTATCAATGCACGTATGGTATCCTCGGTATTAACTCTTGGATCTATAAATAAAGTATTGATTGAATTAGATAGACACGTTAAGGATATTATGGGTGTTAAATGGGATCCTAATCTATAGGATCCCTTAACACTTTATTAAATATAAATTCTATTTATTTAAAGGAGGATATATCATATGGCTAAAGAGAATAACCCTCAGTCTACTATGATTACAAATAAAAATTATCAACACGTTAGCAACGTACCTACCTATATTCGTAAATATCCTGATGACTACTCTCAAGTAGTTGGTATATGTCGTAAAGGTCAAGTAGTACATGCTGATTATGTATCTCCTGGTTTCATTTACCATCGTGATGGTAGCAAACCAACTTTGACAGATAATATTTGGATTAAATTTGAACGTGGTTATGTACGCCGTGTATCTATGCTTGGTTCTACTAATTACTTCGAAGAATATAAAGGATTCGAAGATTATCCACCAGCTGATGAAAAAACAAAATATGGTGATGTTGTAATGCTCAAGAAAGGCGCATTAGATGCTTATGGTCGTCCATTGGATGATAAAGACTATGAACCTGCAACTCATATTGTAGCATTACTTGATTCTTCTAAACAATTAGCTTTACTTGGTTACCCAAAAGGTATTCAAACTTGGGTATGGCGTAAAGACTTGAAAATGGTCCAAAAATCTGATGGATTCTTCTTCTCCGAAGGAACTTTGAATCCAGACTTGGGAAAATAGAAGGGGAAGCTGCACTGCCCCTTACAAAATATTTTAAAGTGGCAAATCCTTTTGATAATCCTGCAATATTTACTGATTCTTATGTATATGATCAGACTCAACCTGCTACACAACCAGATCCTCAACCACAACCTAGTGGAGATAATAAAGAAAAGAGTGAGACTGATAAGAATACAGCTGATGCTAAGAATAAAGCTAAACAAGATCCTAAAGCTAGTAAAGCTCAGAATCCTGACAGTGCATTATCTGGTATTAAAGATTCATTCTTACAAATGGTTGGTGTAGACCCAGCTAAATATAAGAAAGCTCAAGAAGAATCTAGACGTAGAGCTGATAGTCTATATGCAGAAATTGTAGCTGGCACTAATGCTTCATATGTATATGGTACTAAGACTGGTAATGGTCTTAGATTTACTGAACGTGAACTATCCACAGTTATGGGTATGCCATACCAATGGATGGAGAATGTAGATAACCGTATTGCTAATCTAGGTGGATTTGGTAGAAAGTTCCATGAAAAGATTCTTTCTAAAATGCCATTACTAGTTCTTACTCCAGGTATACCAGACTTTATGGCTGGTTATGCAGATGAGAAACGTAAGAGTGTATTGAATTCATTGCTTGGTGCAGTTAGTGGTCAATCTATCGATAGTATGGTAAATACTAGCGATAATGAAATGAGATACTATACTTTACAATTTGAAGCTGAAGACTATTATAGATACGTAAACTCTATGTGTACAGCATTATCAGTATTCTTGAATATTAATAATGACTTATACAATGGTGAACCTATCGGGAATATTAACTGGTTTGATAGATCTAAAAACCAAATCGCTCATAACTATTCGTACTATGGCGGTGTTGGTTTATATCTAAACTCTGAGACACAAATTTCAGAGAACTTTGGTAATGATACTGCAAGAAGTATCTTAGCTGATAAGATTAACAGCATGTCAGATATTGGTCGTGAAGTACAATTCTTGACTGGTATTAGTGGATTTGATGTTGACTTATTCGCCGGTAAAGAACTTAATAAGAATGCAGCCAATACTGAATCTATGACTAAAACTGGTGGTCTTGGTACTATGAAAGGTTTCATGGGAATGATTATGAATGGTGCTAAGACTGTATTTGCTGGTGGTAAATTAGAATTCCCAGAATTATGGGCAGATTCTTCATACTCCAGTAGTTACTCTATTAGTCTTAAACTAGTATCTCCTGATTACGATAGACGTTCTTGGTATATTAATATCGGCGTACCATTAATGCATCTAATTGCTATGTGTGCACCACGTCAAGTATCACCAAATGGCTATGTATCTCCATTCTTAGTTAGAGCATTCTATCGTGGGTTCTTTAATATTGATATGGGTCTAATGTCTATGTCAGTTCAAAAAGGATCTGAAGGTGGTTGGACAGTTGATGGTTTACCTACAACTGTAGATGTAAGTATAGAAATCAAAGACTTATATAGTAAACTTTCTATCTCATCTGAACGTATTCTTGGTAAAGGTGCAAGTCAAACATTTGGTAATGTCGGATTAATTACTTACTTAGCTAATATGGCTGGTGTAAATACTAATGAACCTGATATTATCCGTACTGCTCGTTTATTCTTAGCATTGAAAGAGCAAACAATTGTTAACTTCCCTAACTCTATTCAAACTAAGATTAGTAATAGTATTGCTAATATTATCACTAACCGTGTATTCGGTAAAGGCTAAATTTATATACTAATCAAAACATTGACTTAAGGTACTTAAAGTACCTTAAGTCTTTATTTTTGAGGTGATTTTATGAAAAACCGTAAACAGAAGTTCTATGAGTATGAGGAAAAGTATGGTAATATACCAGAAGGTTTCCAAGAACGATTAGAATGGATGTATGAAAAATATAAATTAACTCCTGCTAAACAGCAAGAGATTCTAGCTAAAAGAGATCTAATGTTAAATACATTAGACTTTGTTGATATTAAAGTAGTCTTATTTGAAGAACCTGAAGGATCTCCACGTCCTCGGTTTAGAATAGTTAATAGATATAACTTAGCCAATATGGCTATGGCTAATTCCCAATTTGTTCATGTATACTCTATTACTGGTAAAGAAGATAATGTATTCATGAAACGATTATTAGATAGTGGAGAACTTGATCAAGTACAGCAAATGCTTTATACTCCATGTGATGTAGAATTCAATGCATTTGTTAAGACACCATCTTCATTTAATACAGTAGATACTTTCCTAGCAGAGATTGGTTTAATTAGACCAACTAATAAACCAGACTGGGATAATATTGGTAAGAAATATTCTGATATGTTTAACTCTAATATATGGCTTGATGATACTCTAGTTATAGATGGTACTGTTAGAAAGTATTATTCTATTAAACCTAGAGTAGAAGTTCATCTTAAGTATATGAATATGCTCTATAATAGAACTCAGTATACATCTACAATTAATAAGTTGAATAAACAAGACTTAGATTCATCTAAAGTAACTTACTTTGACTTTAATAAACTGAAGTGATATATTATAATCTTGATGTATAATATAGTTATTAATTAGGAGGATTGAATTATGCCATCTCAATTAACACCTGGTAATCAGGAAGAAATTAAGAATAAGACGCAACCGCCCTTTGAGCAATTTGAAGAATGCCAAAGAAAGACTTGTGTTTATCGTAATGCTAATGGTAGATGTATTTATGAGACCTGTGTATTTGCAAATGAGAAACCTCAGTTTGTAGATCATTGGGATTTTGAATGTCAATCATGTCATAAGATTGAGCAGCGTGATGTACGTGATATGAAGATCATGTTCTGTGATAGTTGTTTAGCTCGTATTAGAAAAGCAGAGGAATTACCATTCCATTGTGTATTCTGTGGTAAGTCACAAGGACATCCATCAAAGATCATGTTTAGTGGTATTTGTGATGAATGTTTTGCTAAGTTGAATAGAAGTATTCACTGTAAGAAATGTGGTAATTCATAATGGAAAATAACTTTAGAGGAAGATATAGAACAGCTAGTGCTGAAAGTATAGTTGTAGCTAATTATATTAGATATGAGACATTAGCTGAAATAACTAATACAGTATTTGCTGGTAGTGATGCAAATGTATTAAATATTTATATCGATCTATATCAACTATTTAGAAAGATGTATAGATCTGATGTAGCAGTTGGTAATAGATCATCTGTCGCTGCAGCAGTAGTTAATATGTGTATTCATTATAGAGCTTTCTATAAGAAATACTATGGAGTCCATACACGTATCTATCTAATGCAAACATCTGGTCCAATGCTAATGAATGAGAAATTCTATCCAGAATATAATCATACTAACGTAGAGAAGATGGTTCTAGCTAATATGATTACTACATTCATGGTACAAAACTGTGCTATCTTAAAAGAACTTTGTAAATATCTCCCAGATATTTATTACATTGAAGGTCCTTTTGAGACATCAGTTATGATATACTCTACTATATTAGATAGAAAAGATAATAGTCCTAATATTATCATTTCTAGTAGCACTTTACAGTATGCAGTCCCAGTATTTGCTAAAACTCAAACTGTAGTAATTGATCATACATGGGTTGAAGGTGGTATTAGATATAGAGTTGTAGATAAAGGTAATGCATTGATTGAATTGCTATCTAAACAAAAACTATCAGATAATACAATCAAGAAATGTCTATCTATCAATCCGCAGCTATTTGGGTTATATATGGCTATGACTCGTAATGAGCATAGAGATCTATATTCTATGAATAATGTAAGTACCACTTTGAACTTATTGAATAGTGCTATAGATCGACATATGATACCAAATTCATATATCTCCCCAGAGTATATGGAAATGATAACTTTATTGGATAAAGATAGGGCTGTTGAGTTATCTAATAGATATAAAGCTGTAGATTTAGTATATCAAACAGAGTTATATCGAATGTCTAATAACTATCTTGATAGATCTTGGGATGTAAACTTACAAGATCCTGATATGGTTAAGTTATTAAATGAGAAATACTTTAAAGGTAATCCAATAGACTTGGATAGAATCTAGAATTAGTCCCATAGGAGTTAATCTCCTATGGGATTATTTTTTTTTGTTAAAATGGGCTATTTTGAACATCTTGATAACTGGAGGTGTATGAAATGCCGCAACTTAAATATGAATACTATATTGATCTATACTATAACCATCCAGACTATAAGGATAAGAATAAGATAGATCAAAAGAATATAAAAAGTTTAACTATATATAAAGAGTATGATAAATATAATATGCCAATTGCTACTATGAACTTACACATAGACAAGAAGTTTGCAGACCATATTATAAAGAACTCTAAGACTACAACTATGACTATGATGGTATACAAATATCAATTAGATAATAGTGCTGCCATCAAACAACTATATTTTCAGCATGAATTCTCATATCTTACAGATGATGATACAAATAAAACTGAAGATATTGATTATGCTAAAACAAATTCTAAAGAAGAAGATCGTGAAGATGTATATAGAATTCTTAAACTTGGATTAATCTCTAAGAAGTTAGTAGATTCTAATCTAAGCCCTAATAATGCTACTATATATAATTCTTCCATGCAAAATATTATAGTGGACTTACTCAATGTAGGGGAACCGCTCTTAATAGAACCATTCACTGAGACTGAACCTGTAGATCAGTTGATTATTCCTCCAAAGGAATCATTAGCTAAAACTTTAGATTATTTAAATACAGTACGTGTATTCTACAATACTGGATATAGATTCTTTATGGATTTAGACAATATCTATTTAGTATCTAAGTCAGGTAAAGCTACATTACGTAATCTAGATAAATATGAAACAATTAAATTTAACTTATCAGACATCGGTGCTAAAGAGGATGCAATCTTAGAAGGTTTCCGAGATGATGATAAATCTAAGAGTTATATCATTGACGTTCCAACTACCGATATTAAGTACGGTAAAGATAATATAACTGATAAAGAATTGAATGGCTTTACTGCTGTAATAGATGCATCAAAGAATATCCAACAAAGTTATCTTAAAAACTCTAGAGCATTCGGTGGTATCTTTGGTACTTATCAAAATATCATGAATACTATGGATAATATTAAGAAAGTATCTAGTAGTGTACGTGAAGTAGTAAAGAATATTCATCAAACTACTGATACTATTAAAGGTAGCTTTAACCAAATTGTAGAGCAAGCTAAAGAAGCTAAGTCTACTGTAGATACTGTAGCAACCCAAGCTGAAGCATTACTTAGACAATTACCAGAGCAAGTAGTAAATGGTACTGCAGGAGTACTTGGTGTTGATGGATCTATTAAGAATCCTGATGCGGATGTTAAAGATATGCTTCTTAATATTATTAAGCATACTGTAACTATGCAAACTAAATCTACCAATACTATAGAAAACTCTGAAGAGACTTTTGGTAAATTTAAATCAGCATATACTGGTCAGATATATCATATAGAGAATTTTAAATCTCTAGTTGGTGCTATCTCTCCAACTAACTTTACAGATAACGTAGCTCACTTACAAAAAGAAGTTGGTAAATTACCTGAAAAGAAAGAGCAGTCTAAAGCTAGTTTCAAGAAAGGTATGGTTGACTTCAATAGTGAGTATTCTGATTATCTTCATAGTAATACATTCATTGTAGATAAATTACAGAATAGTCCTGATACTGTAACGTATGTATTAGAACGAGATGAAAAGGGTGCACCTATGTCTACATTTGATTTAGATCTTAGAGCACTCAAATCCAATCTACCTGAGTTGGTTAAGAATATGGATTTCACTAAAATGAAGCTTGGGGATATGAAAGGCTTCACTGAACAAATGAAGAATAGTCTTAAGCTAAACTCTAATGTAGGTGAAGGATTAAAGAAACAAATCGCTGCTACAAGAGATATACCAAAAGACTTCTCTAAGCAGATTCTTGAGGGTGCAAATACTTATGTTAAATCTTTGCAAGTTGCTAAAAATAACATGTTAGCCAATGCTAAGAGTAGCGCAATCAATGTATCTAAGTCAGTGGGTGCACTGAAAAGTAACTTAAGTTCACTATACCAGAGTGGTAGTACTGCTATAAGCGGAATAAGCGATATATCTAAGGTTGGATCTAATGGTGAGTCTATGATAGATATAGCATTAGACTTAACTGATGTAGTAGAAGACTTAGGTAAACGTAAACTAATCCGTATTCCTAACGATAATATGGGATTAATCAAGAACTTTAAACATGCATTAGAATTGAAGTCCACTTATATCTCTTTAAGTAAACAGCAATTAGATAACTCTATATTCAATATGAACGTTAGATATCTAATCAATAATAATACTAAAGAGCATAAAGAAGATACAACTGATTATTTAATGCTATCCAAGATAGAAGTATATACAAATCAAGGTGAAAGATTTATGGCTTCTACTAATATGACATTTGCTAAACTCCCTAAAAGCACTGCAGATAATAGTAAAAAAATATAAAAGAAAACCCCTATGGAGTTCAACTCCATAGGGGAATTTATATTAACTATTTTCTTGAGCTTTTTCAGAATTGTTGTTAGCATTAACATATGCAGATACGTGAGCTTTGATAATTTTCATGTAATCAGACATGATTTTCTCAGCCATTTGATATTTACATTGCAAGTATGTGCTATATGTAGATGCAATTCGGTTAACGATCTTTTGAGCATTAACTGCAGTTTTAGCATCAACACCACCAGATTTAACTTTATCGATAGTTTGATTACCAGCTGTAGTAATAGCAGAACTATTGCTACCAGTAGCTCCTGGTGTAGGTGCATTAGTTTTATTGATTTCAATTTCACTAAATACATCACCATATAGATATGTAGACTCAGCGGGATTACCAGCTGGGGATGCAGCAGGTGCAGCTGGAGTATTAGATCCAGTATTAGGAGTGCTAGTAGAATCTGTATTATTAGCAGCAGGTTGTTGACTAGCAGCTTTATTAATAGCAGACTCTAAAGATTTAAACATTTGATCACTTGTAGATTTATCTTTCTTAAGATTATCTATAATCTTAGGAATATTTAAAACTTGGTTAGCTAATTCTCGAATACTGATTTCATTAGCAGAGTAATCTTTATCAGAATCTTTACCGCCTTTGAAGTAATCATTACAAGTTTCTTTCCAATCATCATTATCTTTGTATTCACTGATAATAGTTCTACGGAAATCATTAATGATCTTATCTACATCATCATTTTCAGCCATACCACTAGCTATATCGATTACACCACTGAAGTTAATATTTGGAGTAGCTTGAATACGATTCAAACCTTCTTTGTAGTTAGGCATATTAACTGTAGTGAACCCTGCAGTAGGTTTATCGATTTGATCTTTATACTTTTCAATATAGTCTTTATTAGATTTAAAGAATTTATCGAACCAGTTAGATACTTTATCGAATAAGTTCATAACGAATGTCTTAATTTTATTGAAGAATTCTTTTACTTTATCCCAAGCACCTTCATGAACTGCTTGCAAACGATTTTCAACGTCTACGCCTTCAGCGAGAATCATTGCTTCTTTAATACAGCAATCCATAATAAGATCATTGTGCTTCATATCAGTAATATGGTTCATTAAGATTTCAGCATCAGTAAGTTTAGAGAACTTGAATGCTTCTTGTTCTTTTAAGAATTTAGCAGATTCAACTGCAACAGCTTCAATTCTATCATCAATAAATTCTTCATTTGCCATACCAGCGATACGAGCTAAGAAACCTTTAGCTTGGTAATAGTTATTACAAATATATTGAGCTTTGATTGCATATACAGTCAAATGATATGTCCAGATTTCAGAGATCATACTAATGATGATACGTTCAATCTTACGGATATAATCATCGCTGTTTACACGAATCTTAGTAGAGTTTCTATATTGAATAACTTTGTTTAAAAGTTTCTTATATTCTTTATTAATCAATCTAGCATTATCTAGATTTGCTTCTAAATCATCACGTACAGATTTAATTATTTCAATGCATTTACCAACACATTCTTTATGGAAAGATTTAGTAGTAGTCTCACCAACAAAGATGTTAGGAAGACTGGATAAATCTTTAACTTCGATATCATCTGGATCTGCATCAATAATTTCAGCTTTAGCACGGTTAATGATTTTACTTTGGTTATTAGTTGTAATCTCTAATAACTTACGAGCATCTTCTTCAGATAACTCATAGAAGTTATCACCAAAGAAATGTAAGATACTAGTTAAGATATTCTTAGAGCATGGAATTTCATCATCTAATACGAAGTTTGTCACTTCATCTTCCATAAGAATATCATTATTATTAAAGTCTTTAAGGTATTCATTAACTACATTAATTAGTCTAGAATCCCCTTCATTATTAAGTCGTTTAATGTTATTATCCAATACATCTACATATTTTGCAGTATAGAATGCATTAAGACGAGTTAATGTACCAAAGAATTGGTCGTATGCATTTCTAGCAGCCAATTCAGAATCACTTTCTAAAATATTACGATAGAAAGTTTGGTTTTCTTTTAAAGCCTTAGTTTTAAATGTATCAACTAACTTGACAACTTGAGGTAAAGTTGCAAAGGAAGTTTTAGCAACAAGGCTTGGAGTATTAATTTTATCTAGTAGAACGCTATCAAAAGAGAAAGCTTTCATATTACCTTCCATTATATTACCTCCAAGGTAAAGTTAATAAAAATAAAGAGGAGAGAGATATTGAATCTCTCTCCTCAAAGGTTTTAAATCTTAAATTAGATATTGAAGTATGCATCGAAGTCATTATGATCGAATGCAGATTCGTTATATTTAGGATTTGGTTTAGCTGTAACGATTTTACGGCAGATTGCACGTGCATCAGATTTAGCAGCTTTAATAGCTTTAATGTATGTAGAAGTAGCGAAGCTATAGAAGCTTGCAACTTTGTTAGATACAGATTTGATTTTATCAATAGCTGCAGAACGGTTACCTTCTTCAACTTTAGAAGCACCATCAATAGCTGCTTTTTTAGAAGCTTCGATACCTTTTTCGATACCTTTAACAGCTTTATCTAATTTAGAAGCATCGAATTTAACCATGTTAATTACTTTGTCAAGATTGCTCTTAACCCAAGCTTTATTAACTTCTTCACGTTCAGGAGCTTCTTTCAAAGCTTCTTTAGCTTCATCAAGTTCTTCATCTAAAGCTTCCATGATTTTACCGAATTCAGGAGCATCACCTTTAGCTGCACCAATAATTTTAGCTACATAATCACCAGCTAATTTATTAGCACCATTTACAGCTGTTTCTACGTTAAGACCAGGTTCTTTTTCAAGAGAAGCTTTTAGACCATGTAAACGATATTCGAAGTCTTCGCTCAAATAGCCAACGTTTTCTTTGATTTGTTTTTCGTATTTTTGCATGAATGCTTTATCACCACGAACGTAGGAAGATACCCATGCTACGAATTTATTCCAAACGGATTTAACCCAGTTTTTAACGAATTCCCAGATTTTGGAAATTTTAGATTTAATAGTGTCAAGCATGCCTTCAGTATAAACTACTTCAGCACCTTCACGAACTTGTGCTAATTCATAACGACCGATACCAGTCATGATAGCATTGTCCATTTCTTGGATAGTATCGCATGCTTCCATAGCAAGCATGTCGAAATCTGTATAGTCATTAACTACAATACCAAGATCTTGGTAAGATTCTTGTACAGTAGATTCAGCGAAAAATGCCATTATAATTACCTCCGTAAAGTATATATTAATTATTCATGCATCAAAGCGTCTGCTTCTACTGCAAGAAGATCAGCGTCGAAAGCGCTTTCAGATTTAGGGCTATAAGCTACAGCTTTAGCGAATACGCGACGAGCTTGAGCAGCACGTTTCTTAGCAATAGCAACGCCACATTCAGCAACTACTACTTGAGCTTTAGCTACAGCATTAGCAATTACTGTGATATTTTTAACTTCTTTTTTGTCTTTAGTAATATCAGCTACAGCTTTAGCCAATTTACCATCAACTTCTTTGAATTTCTTTTGAGCATCTTTAATTGCTGTAGAAGAAGTTAATTCAGCTACAACTTCTCTAGATACGGAAGTATAAGATACTTCTTCTTCATCTTTGAATGCAGCTTCAAGAATGTTTTTCTTAGCTTCAGAATGAGTAGATGCATCTTCAGCACCAACGTAGATTTTAGCAATTACATCAGAAGCTTCAGCTTCAGCTAAGGAATCCAAGCTACCAAGTTCACCAATGCCTTTAGCACCATAAGCTGCATTAGTAGGTTCTTCCCATTTAACTTCTAATTTAGCCAAATCAGTTTTACCTTCAACAGATTTTTTGAATTTGTTGTAGAATGCTTTGTTATCGCTCATTACACGAGCAGCGATTTTAGCATACCAACCGTTAAAGAAAGCTTTAACTTTAGCCCAAACTTTTTTAACGAATTCAACAACTTTATTTTTAACAGTTTCCCAAGCACCTTCTTGGAAAGCTTCTACATCAGCACCTTCTTTAACAAGTGCGGATTCTTTCATGTCAGAACGAACGCAATCAGCGAAAATTTCAGCTTCAAATTGAGTGCATTCTAAAGCAATAACACCAAGACCTACTTCGCTTTCATAAATAGCGGAGTTTTCAAGGGTTACGTTGATATCTTCAGTATCATGACCACCGAAAAATGCCATAATTAGTATCCTCCTTAAAAAGTTATACTTATTTAGTATAAAAGGTTTTAATTAATTTTTAACCAAAATAGGTTAGATTTATTAAATTGTTACACGTATAGAGTTAAAGACTAATAGAAATCAGGCTATTATAATATTAATATCTAATGCATTATTCTCTGTACCAATAGTATTAATATTTAAGAACTCAGGAATTCTACCAACGATAGAATCATCTTTACGATAAATGTGTTGATATCCAGGACCATATCCATTGAAGTCTAAGAATTCAAAGTAAGTTACATTCTCTGCATACTTTTGAGTTATATATGTAATGATATTAGGGATATGGATATCAGAGATTCTAGATTTATCTTCAATATACTTTCTAATATCATTCTTGATATATTCACTTAAGTATTTATCAGTAGTTGTTAAGAACTTAACCTTGAAGGTCATAGATAGGTTAACTCTATTTAATGGTACACCATCGTTTACATAGAATAACTTAGATGGACCATAAGTGTTAAAGAACTTGATGTCTATACCGAAGCTATCTTCTAGAACGTCTAGACAATCAAGGATATGAATACGTTTCTTTTCAAGATTATTAATGAAGTCTTGAATTCGTTCTTCCGTATTCACGTAATCATAAGAGATAACTGGTACACGATCTATAATATAAGAGATTTGACCGTTATCTTGCTTTTTGATTTTGATATGAGACTCAATTAAGTCAGAGTAATTATATAAGAAGTCAATACCATACTTGACAGTATATTCATTAGTTAAGCTATAGCCTTCTAAGAAATCAGCTGTAAAGATTTGATCTGATTTATGTAAACCGGCATTGTATCCAAATACATCTTTAGCAAATACGAATATTTTCATATGCATATTATTAGCCATATATCCAGGACTCAATCTAGTTGCATTACCAACTTCATAGACATTATTGATCTTAAGCTTGATATTCTTATCAATCTTATTATCAGTATTTAGCTTGAACTTGTAATCCATTACATAAGTACCTTGGTCGTAGTTTACAAATTCAGCTTCAGCCCATCTGTAAGGAACTTGATACTTTTCATCAGTATAGAATACAGCTAAGACTTTTACATCTACGCTAGTAATCTTCTCTGGATCGTGAGGATCATCTTTATGAACTAAACCGATATCGGATTGAATATTTTGCATGATGGAGATATCACCAAAATATGTATCACGATCAGTCAAGTAATGTCTATACCAGTTCATCTTAGTAGCAATAAACTGTACTTTAGAATCTTGATTTACATAAGTAAATTCAAGTAACTTGTTTACATCCATGATATTCATATAATAAGATACATATAGAGGTTTCTTATTAACGATACACATGAATGGATTCATATATAAGAACTCATTTTTTCTTGCTGCTTTAAGTTCCTCTTCGGAAGCTTGATATGCAATAGAAGCATTAGTCGTACCATCATATTTTATAATATTACCAGCAGTCAAAATATAGTTTGAATCTGAGATATTATCGAAGTCACGTCTAATAGCCTCAATAGGGATAGTGTTAGTTGGAATGATATTTGTAGGAGAATCCATCAATACGAATGCATAGTACAATCGAGCTAATGGATTATCCATCTTCTTGAAGAAGAATAGTTTATTATCATCATCGTCAATAGTATTGAAGTAATTATTAATATCAGTACTATTGGTAACACTACCACGGGCAAGAGCTTCTTTAGGAATAAGTCGCTTCAAGTCAGCAATAGATTTTTTATCAATACCGTATTGAGAATCCGATGTAGGAATAACTAACAAGTTAAGTCTATCATAATTCATCTTATCAGATTTGACTCTAAAGTAAATACTATCTTTATAAGATATATTACCATTAGCACCTTGACAAGTATATAGATTTACTGTGACTTCAGTGTTAGCTGTAGGTAAGTATGATGTATTATCAAACATAACCCGAATAGTAGAGGAGTCAATATAAGTATAGTTACAGAAGTTTTGAACACCATCAGTATTTAAACCATTATAAACTGGTTTAAGTTTTCTTGTTGGTTGATCATATTCTTTCACATCTACATCAAAACCAGCTAATTGATTATCGAATTCAAATTGTAACATCTTGGATTCTAATGGATTATTGGTAATGATAGTTTTATGATATGTCATATACTCGTATTGACGTAGATCTACTAAAAGCATAACTACATTACGACCATCAATCTTAGATCTAACTGTAGGCTTCAAGTATGGATCAACATCATTAGAGTTCCTAGTTATAATAGGGTTACTTTGAGTAGTGTCATACATACCCGTATAGATATATTCCCCAGTAGGTAACTCAATACGTTTGATAATTAAGTCATATGGTAAGTGGAATTCATAATCACCTACCATAATTTTTATATCACGATCAAATCTGAATGTGTCAGAGATCGTATTCAATACAAGTTCATCTTCATAGAAGACAAACATTGCTTGCATAGTTGCAGGCTCAGCAAAAATCTTATTAATGCCAAGCATTAAAGCATGAGAGATTACATTCTTCTCAAACTTAGCTTTAATAGGGATAGCCTCATTAGAATACTCAGCTGCCATAGTTACAGCATTTTGTAATGCATTAGAGTTTACATCCCCGAGATAGCCAAAGATACCCATAGAGAGGGTTATTTCATCTTCATCTACATATCTTTTCTTAATATTTTCAATATATTGATGTATATCATATATATTGGCATTAAGTAAAGTATCATTTTTAACTGTATTTAGGACGGTCTCCTGATATGATCGGAGAGTCTTATTTACTGATACCGCATCAGATGCCATTTATTTATCCCTCCCATTTGAGTTTATAGAAACCTTTATTAGGTAACGTTTCATTATATCCATAGTTTAATTCATATTTAGGATCTTGGAAGTAAGAGAACTTATTAGTCGGTTCAGCAGCCTTAGCTTTCTTAGTTTCCTCATATGCAGTCATAAGGTTATTAGCTGTATTAGATACTGCATTTTTAGCACTACTAATTATGCCACCTTTAGGAGCTTGACCTTGAGCGCCAATGCCACCTACCATGCGGTTTTGAGCATCACCACTCGTTCCAGTTGTACCATTTACAGCATTACCTGCAGTACCACCTTGATATAACATAGTTGGAGGTAATGCAATATAAGGACGTTGCATAAATTCACCACTCCAGCCATTAAATTCATCCATATATCCACCTAGTTTTGGATCACCAGCTGGAATCTTCTTAGCAACTTCATTAAAGTCTAGAATTATATTAGGATCCATATCTTCTACATATGCTGCTTTAAAGTTAATAGTAAACTTTACGTTACCATCTGCAGGAAGATCGGAGAATGTACTCCTTGGTACATTCTTAGGATATACTCCAATAAACTTAGAGTAATGTATAATAGATTCACCATCTTCACCAACTATAAACTTATACATAGCCATTTGGTCATGTATAATTTTACCATTAAGATAGTTGTCATCGATAAAATCGACTAACCCATAGTGTTTCATACGTTCGTATTCATCGAACAGTCTGAACCACATATATACTTCTAGATACTTTGTGTCTTCAAATTCAACCGAGAATTCATGATTCTCATCTGATTCATATGAACTACCACGATAGAATAGAGAAGATCCAAGAATATTCTTAGATGTCTCATAATCACTGGCTGTATTAATATCAGGTAGATCTACATTAGATCTCTTATAGTTAGATAAGAGATTAACGAAAGGTCTACCGCAAGCAGAATAGCTTAGACTTTGTAATACATCATTATATCTTTTGAATGCCTCTACCATTAGTGAATTACTAGCAATAGAAGGATTCAATGTAGGTCCTTTAAATATCTGTAAATCTGGTGTAGTAAAGAATATAAATTCTCTAGTAGCACCCATCCAGTTATTAGGATCTAATCTTTCATATCTAGCAAACTTTTGATATTTCTCTATTTGACTTACTCGTCCAGGACCAATACCAAGACCATTTGCTTTTACATATTTTAACAGACCAGCTGAAGATTCATCAAATTCTGGTCTAGTAGTCTGATCAAGTAAACTTGGTTTATCTACTATATTATCAATGCTATTACCAATACTATTAATTGAATTGGTAGCATCATTACCTATTTTAGTAATTGCTCCACCGACTTGTCCGACAGTATTGATATATATTGTATTCTTTACTGAACTAACAGTATCAGATGCAGCATTCTTACCTTTATCTATGACATTACTAATTGCTCCAGATACTCCAGAGGCAGCATTGTCTATGGCTGTTCCGATAAGGGATTTATCATCTGCCATTATGCATATTCCCCCTTTCTTAAATAATTTAATCTTATGTTAAAATGGCTAACTTCTATCGTAATTGTATATTATTATAGTGAAATAGGATAAAGCATATAGATATATGCTCTTATATCACAGCTTTCAGTTATTTGTTTTACTATACTTTTTAAAGCGAGGCTGATGATTATGAGAGATTATATCGAAGACATTTTAGATGGTGAGTTACCTAGATTAGAAGAAGCTAAATATGCATGTAACGTTTATACTATAGCAATAGAGTCTGATGATGAATCCATCAACCTTGAGCTTGTTAAAGTAGACGATTATAATGAAGTTGTAGATCTTTATAACTCACTAATTAATGACCTTATTGAAAGAGGTCAAACTAATGATTATTCTCAAACACTTAGACTTATGAATAAAAGATTTTTCAAATTCTAATGAGAAAAATCTATATGCTTTATTTTTTTTTCTTATTTACCCATTTTAACATAAGATTAAAGTCATATATGATACTATAAGGAGGTACTTTAAATGATCCTTAAGGATTTAATTACAGACGTTTTAGACGTTGCTGATAATTCTGAAATTGGTAAATTTATATCCAAGAAGAATCCATCTATCAAGTCTATTACTCGAGCAAATAAAGATTTAACTATGACATTTCCTGTCATGGCTTCTAATACTGTAGATCCAGCATCTGCACAATTAGTTTCTAGAGCATTAGAGCGTAAGTTTGTTACTTTGACTCAAATGCTATTATCTGCCATTTCCATTACATCTTCTAAAGATGCTATTGATCATCTTAAAAACGTTCACTCTAATCTAGACTTATCTAGCTTATTTGACGTTGATGATTATCTTGCAATCAGCCAAGAAGCTACAGCTAATCATATTTTTGATGCAGCTGAAATTAAAGCTGTATATGAAGCATTTAGACAAGAACGTTTACAAGCTAAACCTATCAATCATCTACGTGAATCATTAATGGATGATATGATGAGTCGTATGCGTAAAGATCCAAAATTTAATACAGCTATTACTAGTAAAAAATTCAATGACTTGCCTGATGAAGATAAAGTCAGAGCAGTAAAACTTTTGAATACAGACACAGCTAGTCGTAATAAAGCATTAGAAAAACAAAATAAAAGCTTAACACAACAACTTAAAGATATCGAACGTGATAATAGTAAATTGAATAACTCCAACTCTAATTTACAATCTCGTTTAGATGATATCCATAATAATACTAGAGCTGGTTTAGTTAAACTTGCTAAAGATCAAGACTATAAGAAAGCTAATGAACTACAGCCTACATTGTTACAAATTCAATTCATTAGTACTAATGATAATAATGATCCTATCACTGTAGATGCATATGTTGGTATTAAGACTAAAATCTATTGTGTAGATTCCGCTGATATTGCTAACCATATCGTATCTAAACGTAGCTATAACTTTAGCTTATATAACTTAATCAAAGCTACAAGTGGTGAAATCGAATTCTGGAGAGACTTCGTATTTGCTATTAAGAAAGCTAAGATTGATGCAGTATCTAATACACATCGTGGTTCTTCTTCCAAACTTTGGAAAGTATTAGAACGTCGTGCATTAGCATCTAAAATCAATCGTTTCATGTCTGCACGTAATGATGCAACGGCTATCACTACATTGATGGTATCTGCATATGATGTAGAAATGCTTCGTAAGATGGAAGATATCGATATCTCTGATTCTCGTGTAGCTCGTAAGTTAATGGATGACTATAACTTAGTTGGTATCGTTATCGTTGATGACTCTACAGAATCTGCTAAGATTATCTTCGATACTGGCGATGATGAATATGAACCATATACTTTCAAAACTTTAAAACGTGATGATAAAATGGATTATAAACAAATGATTCAATTACTAGCTGGAGGTAAATAGTAATGCAAAAGTATGTATTAAAAGAATTCGTTGAAGCCAGCAAGTTAATGGATCTTACTGACAAAGAAACTTATATCACTGTCGGTGTAGTTAATGAAGCTGAACAACGTGAAGTTCTTTTAGGTGTAACTAATAAACTTTATGAAAAAATTGAAGCTAAAGTAACTGATGTTGACTTTGGTACAATCCCTCAATCTAAAGGTGATTTCTTAAAGATTGATAATATTGATATGGTAACTGAAGCTATTAGTGATATGAAGAAAATCTATCAAGAATATAAACAACCTCTTACCTATATCAATATCCTAACTGATGCTATCAATAACTTGGTTGAATTGAAAAATGAATTCCAACGTTGTTATGCATCCAATACTAGCTTAGGTATTGTATTATACAATACAACAGCTATGTCTGTAATCAGCGGTGTATCTTTACTTATCGCTTCTACTATTGACTTCATTGTAGATCCTAAAACAAAATCTATTGAAGTCTCTGTAGATCGTGTTGGTGTATCCAGAAGTAAAGAACTTCTTCAATTACAAACTCTTACAGAATTCAATAATCTTTGTAAAGGTAATAAACTCAAAAAGGTATTGAATGATTTAATTAAAGTAAGTGCTAAGAACTTAGCTGGTACATCTGTATTAGCAGTTATCGGTGTAAGTATTGGTCTTATCTTTACTATCGTTCCGATCATGCGTGAATTGATCTATTACTTCTACTATTGTAGAGCAAGTGTAGCTGAGTACTTTGAAACTCAAATTGCAATGTTGTCTTTAAATGCTGCACGATTAGAGACAGCTGGTGACCCTAAAACAGCAAACGAACAACGTAAATATGTAGATCGTTTCCGTAAGATTGCTGACTATCTCGCAGTTGATGCAAAAGAAGCTTCCAATAAAGCTGAAGCAAATGTAAAACAAGATGAAAAAGAAAAATATAAAATTGACGATGTAACTGAAAGTCTTCCAGACTCCGCTGCATCTTCTTTATTCTAACGAAGGGAGCATAGAAAAGATGCATTTTTCTAGAAAACAAATCAGAGAGTCTAATACCTTGAAGATGGTAAAACAAGCTGAAAAAGCTACTCTCGAAAAACAACTTAACGAGTCTAAGACTATCATTCCTGAAATTGGTCATACTGCTATGAATGAAAGTTCTCTAGCTCGTTCTAAACGTTCTTTAAATATTCGCATGGCAGCTAAAGCTATGATTAAAGAACACTTCTTAACAGAAGCAATCAAATACATCTATAACGAATGTATGATTCCTGATCTTCAAAAAGAATCTACTAATATCATTCGTGATACAGTAATCCGTGGATTCATTAAAGAAAACGGTGTTGAAAATATCATTCGTACTTTCAATACTAAATCTTTATTCTTAGCTGATATTGCTAAAGCTATCAAGGAAGCTACAGATGATGTAGTTAAAGCTAATGAAGATAAACTTAAGAATCCTGATACTAATGTAGATGATATTACTGTAGATCCTGAATATCAAGATTCTTTCATTGATAAAATGGGTCAACAAAAAGAAGAAATCGAAGATGTTGGTGCTATGGTACAATCTCACGTTGCTAATAACGTAGAAGATTTCATTGCTTCCAATGTTGAAGATAAACAACAAATCAAAGAGATCCTTGATGAAGTAAAAGAAAAAGTAGCTAATATTAAAGCTGCAAATGCTGACGTAGCAGAGGATATCAAGGAGTCCATGATTATCGGTGCTAAACGAAAAATCTATAACGTAAAGAGTGCTAAGAAGAGCATTCTAGAAGCTATGGTTAAACATTTAGCTAAACGTGTAATCTCTGAAAACCATACTGAATTCTTAACTGAATCTAAAACTATCAATACTGATAAGATTGTAGAAACAGCAGAATGTATGTTGACTATGCTAGTACTCTCTGAAGCACTAGGATTCAAATTAAATGAACAAGAAGTTCGTGCAATGTATAAGTAAAAAATAAAAAAAAATAATAGTTCCCCATCTGGTTTAACCAGATGGGGGATTATTTCTTATTTAATTTTTCTATGCTTCATTACCTCCTTCAAATTGTTGTGTATGTAGATTAATATATTCAAACTGAGGTATATCACTTTCGTTGAATAATTGACCAGCATCACATAATAAATCAAATTCTTCTTGCATCCACCAATATTGTCTCATGATGAACCTCCTAAGTATACTAACACTATATATTACAGTAATAATATACAAGTAAGCATCTTAAGATTTACAAAAAAAATAAATACCCCATAGGACTCGCGGCTCCTATGGGGATTTATTGTGACGTATTATTAGATTGACTTAAAAGAACTTATGCGTCTTAAATTAGACTTATTAAAGTGTTGTCTCCAATACGATAAACAGTATGGAAAAGTTCAATGTTATCCATTAAGAATTTATATTGCTGAGCTGTTAAGGTTTCTAAGATCGTATCCTTATCAGAGGTGTATTGTGTGCGTATGCTAGATAAGAATACATCATCATTACTAAGATTACCTTTTTGCCAAGCATATCGACCTTCTTCACAGAAGGCAAATCCTGGGAAAGCTTTAACATAATTAGCATCCCAATAAGATGCATTTAACATTTTTCTTTTGATATCATAAAATGTATCAAGCTGTTTATGATTGTAAGACATTGTGATCACCTAAATAAGATCTTCAGGATCATAGAAATCCTGAGCATCTTCCTTTTCTTCTTTCTCAGTAACAGGGATGTCAAGTTCGACACCACGTTTTTCCATGATTTCCTTAATTTTTTGATTATCACCATATCCCTTTTCTAATAGGATATGAGTTAAATCATGTGGACCTTGCTCCGTTAGGAATGAGAAACCTTTATTAGGTTGCATAGTTCCATCGGATTGAACTACCCACTTACGTAGTTCAATTTTATAAGCTCTGTCATTCCAGCTCATTTCAGAAATCTTTAGAATAGAGTTTCCTCTTTCATCAAAGACTTCATCAATACCATCTGGATTGATATTAAATTTGAATTCCATAAATCCTCCAAAAAATAATAGACTGGGAATATTTAATTCCCAGTCATACTATAACTGATTATTTTTGTGGACGGAATAGACCATCGGATACAACTTGACGACTTACATATTTCTTAAGAAGTTTCTTAGTTGTATCTGGATGCAATTGTTTGATTTCAAGAAGACGACCAGAATAGCTATTAGTATTTACTGGAGCACCAGGGATTACCATATAGTCATATTGGTTACCATAGATGAAACCAAGGACAGATTCAATTGTAGCACCATATACTACCAAATTACTGTTACCAGAACCATCGGATGCATATGCATAAGTCACGCATTGTGTACGGAATTTGTCATGGTTTTCATTGTCTTTACCGAAGTCGATAATTGTATCTTTCAAGATATCAATTGCTTCATTAGTAAGACGGAATCCCATAACTGTTTCAGATACAGTACCGTTTTTAACTAATTGACGAATGTTAGATACACCATTGAATTTAGCAACCATTTCAAGTTCTTTAGTGGATGCATTTTGACCAATGTTTTCTAACCCGATTTGTTCAATAGCTTTCAAACGAGTATCGTGTTCATTATCAGAACCATTGAATGCGAATACCAATGCAATACCAATTTGTGGGCTATTAGTGAATACCATATCACGGCAACCTACATAGTCTGCAAAGATATTACCAAGACGATTAGTGAGAAGTTCACATAATTCGCTTGTAGCGATTGTTTTAGTTTTGTAATCGCTTTCAAATACTTCAGGAGTAACTTTAAGTTCAATGCGTTTTGCATTACCTTTATCGTTACCTTTTTCATCTCGACGAGTTTCACGAGAAGCACGTTGAAGTACTTCACCTAGAGATTGGAATCCGTTGTCGACTTGTGGAATTCCATTAATCAATTGATTTGACATAGCTATGTCCTCCTTTAAAATATAAAAGAAATTATTCTACTGTTAGGATCATAGTAAATATTAATCACCTAACTTCACCATTATAATATATTAATATAACTAAGTTTAGAATACATGTAAACCTGGAAGATCATCCATGCCTACATATTTAACTATAAAGGTTCTATCATTCTTATCTTGGATAAAGAAGAAGTTACCTTTAGCTTTATATAGTAATATATCGTGATAGTATTCAACTATACTATAGTCAACTATACGGTCTTGTACTATAGCTTCAAGTGCAAATAAATCACCAGGGCGTAGTTGAGCTCCATCTTTAACTTCAAATAATACATTAATTACTCTGAAGTTATAATGGAACCAATACATGAATAGAATATTTTGTAATGCTATCTTAATAGCCTGATCTGTATCATCGTATTCTAATCCACGACTATCACAGATGGAAATAAGAGTATCATAAACACGTGAGTCTAACTTAACAAATGATACAATATTCTTGAGAGGATCATTTAGATATAGATCTACACTGAACGCATAGTCTTTGCTTGCAATGTCATACATCATTAAATCATAAGCTCTCTTATATTGTCTCATTGAGCTATCATTATCAAACTCACCTTTACATACATACTTACCAAACTTCTTCTTAGGATCTGGATTATCAATATTAATCCGACTAGCAAAGTATGGATAGTTGTTTGCTTCATATGGGCAATAGATATTAATACATAATTCCTTTTCCCCATTCTTTAGAGTACATACTTCGAAAAACATCTTACAATGTATTTCCAATGGAATATACTCATCATTATTGAATTTATCAATCAATAACTTATCTCCTATTACAGGAGTAACTTTATAGAAGTCTTTGTCTTTTCTAGATACTATTCTATATAGTTCAGTAATCTGACCAAATTTATCTTTCTTACAAAGCTTCTGTCCAACATTATACATTTTTATATTCACCTCCTTAACTACAGATATAATATATGAGCGAATCGTATTATAAGAGTCCTACTTATCTAGTAAGTAGGACTCATTATATTATAATACTTGCATAGCTATTTTAGCATATTTACCAGCATGTTTTAATGTAGGTGCTGTAATAACAAAAGAGTCATCACAGAACTCACTACGTTGATAATAGTTAGAGAAATTAAAATGTCTATCAGACTTAAGTACTACTTTAAGATACTTATGGAAGTCATTTAATACTCTAGCTCTAATCTTAACTAATTCTTTATCTTTCTTAGTACGATCTTGTTTAGTAAGATCTTCTGTAATCTTAAGATTTAGATAATACATCTTAGCTAGTTCATATTTCATTGCTTCAATATTTTTAGCTCTATCATACTCCATAAGCAATCTATGAGATTCCATATATGTAGCTTGATAGTTTTTAGTCTTTAAGAAGTTCTTAACGAATAGGTTACCATTATTATCGAATTCAAAGCCAATACCTTTTTCTTGTAATAGCTTAGCAGTCATGCTTCTATGAAGAATTGTATTAGCTCTAGTGTGAGCTCTACTAATATTTTCAGCATTGAATTCCATATATGGATTCCAACCAAACTCTAATAAAGCTTGTTTATACTCATCAGAGTTAGTTCTAGCATATTCAATACTTAGATATCTTACATTAGACATCCAGTCTAAGATAGTTTTCTTATTATAAGATTTACCTTCATAGATATTCTTATAATCTTTCAACCATTTATCTGCTTTATCTTTCCACTTTATAGGCATATCACCAAATGTACTATTACGTTTGAATACTTCGATTTCATGTGGAATATAGAATGGAGTAGTATTTGGTAAGTTTCTAATTGGCTGTACATCTTCCATAGCAGACTCTACCATTGGGAAATAATAGTAATCATCAAATCCCTTATTGGTAAATACACTCTTTAAGAAGTTATACATAGTTTCATTATTACAACCAAATGCTTCCATCATTCTCATATCAGAAATACGAATTAATGAAATATCCATAGACTGTAAGTTATTCCATTGAGCATCTAACTCTTCTTCAGTATCACATGGTAGAATAACAAATACACCTGAGTTTAAAGACCAAGCTTGAAGATATTCAATCTCACGTTTCTTACCACGGAGTTCAATACCATAATCTCTAGCTCTATCTAAGTCAGATAATTGTAAAGCAGATTCACTTAATGCTAAATCATCGTATGGAATCTCAGAGTTAAGATATTTAGATCTCAATTCTTTAAATCTTTCAGTATTAGATTTACCATAGATCTCAATAGACATATCGTCACTATGACGTTTCATATCAGCAGTAAGACTATTATAATCATTCCAGTCATCCATTAATTGCTCTTCGGATTCATACTTATCATCAAGTACTTTATACATACCAGAGTCATTAACTTCTTTAACTTTCTTATTATTAGTACTTTGACTATCATCATCTTGAGTTAGTATCTCTTTAGCTTTAACAAAAGCAGGAGCCTCAATCTCTAAGATAGTATTATATGATTTAGTTCTCACATTGGATTCTAAGTCAATAGCAAAGTATCCATTATGATCTTCCATAATCATAGTACCTTCAGGGAATTCTTTTAGTTTAGACTTTGCAGTATTAACTTCTAGAATATCGCATAAAGGCATAGCTGTACTATATAGCTCTGATTCAATAGAATAGATCATATTCATTAGAGTTAACTTATTATCTCTATCTAAATCAGCTTCAATGAAGTCATCATCATATTCTAATTGATCTCTAGATAGCATTACTTTACCAGTAATCTCTTCATATAGATTGATAGCATTCTCCCAAGTAACTCTATCTCGTTTATGCCTATAAGACTTATAGAATTTATCTTGTAAGAATGGTTCTTTATCTACAATTTCAGTTTCTTCATTGTCAGATTTAACTCTAAGCTTAGTAGATTTCTTATCATCTACTATACCAAAGCCATCTTTCTCTCCACTGAATGAATGTCTATGTGGAGTATATTGGACTAGCATATTACCATCCATTGTACCAACAATACCACCTACAGCTCCAACACCCATATGCTCTTTAGCTGCAAATTCTTTTAAGTCAGATATACGTCTAATGATATCATACTCTTGAGGGATCTGTTTAGCGTAAGTTTTATATAAAGATGGAGCCATTGATCCAAAGTACATTGTGGCATAATTAGTCAAGTTAGGATATTGATCTACTAAATATGCATATATAGATTTATCTAATATGAAGATAGTCTTATTTTCTCCTCTAAGAGAGTATAAGAAGAATCTAATCATTTTAGCTAACTCCATATATACTTCTTCAATAGTCATATTAAGATTTAGATCTTCAGTATTTGCTTTAGGAAATATATTATCACGATCTACGTTAGGATATACATCAGCAAAATATCTATCAGTCATCTTATCAGTAATATCATCTTCATCAGTAATATCTACCCATGTATTATAGAATAGATAGTTTATTATTTTATCTAGATTGATAAATTTAATATTATCTGGATATGATTTAGGTAAAACGCTCTTAATGTATTCAATATTAGAAGCATCTACTGCAAAGATACAACTACCTTTATCAGTATCCTCTTCAAACTCTTCCATATTACTAAGAACTATACCAGCATCATCATATACTGCTGATTCGTTAACGGAAAAAGATTCACGTTCGACTTCAATGATATGATTATTACGTTTAGCATTTTTATACGTAAGAAGGATATTATCAATATCCAACTTATTCTTTAGAGAGCCAATATATTTAAAGTTTCGATTAAAATCTTTAACTTTTATTCTTTTATTACATAAGACTCTATTAGATTCATCCATACCGCTAGGTGGATCTATTAGTTCATACGCATATTTATATTCATCTTGATTAGATGCACTATCTATATCATCAACTACGGATCTAGATTTATCTAGTAATTGATCATCATCACCTTTAGTTGAACACTTAAGCCCAGTGACTGTATTATCTTCTTTATTGAGACTTATAATAACTATAGGTCTCCATTTATACTTATCTGGTTTATCATCATAGGTGTATGGTACTTTCCATATATCACCTATACGCTTACGTCTTGGCATTATATCCTCCAATCAGCATTGAGTTTCTTTAAGGAATAGTATATACATATCCTCTATAGTTTCAGCTTCAAAATCTATACCATTTTCCACGGCATATTCTATGTATTTTTTATCATATGCTTTTCTAAATTCTTCGTCAGTGTTTAATCTTCTACGTAGAGCTTTAAAAGAATCTATTTCGTCTTTAAATTCTTCAGCAAAAGCAAATAGATCATATATTGTATGGTTATCTTCTACATTTACACATAAGAAGTCAGATAACTCATATAATCTACCAAGCTTATCTTCAGGAACCGTATCGCCTATTTCGATTTCTTCTACAGATTCAGTTAATGGTCTAATAGCTAAATCTGTTTTGGTATTAATAGCAGTATAGTTTTCATTGATTACTAAAGTACACGCACGCTTATCTTGATTATAGTTATGCATAAACTCTCTAATCATAGCACCTTCAGAATCAGATTCAATAATAGATAATTCAGATACTTCATCATATAGATTTGCAGAATAGTATTTACCATCGATATTAATAGTAACCCAGTCTGCTATTCCATTTACTGAATCTAGTCTATATAACTTATAGTGATTAGACTCAGTTAATGGAGTTCTATCCTCAGTTTGAGTTAAATTATTTTCATTTAAAAATTCTTTAGTCTTATTGATGTACTCAGTTTCATCATATGAGTGAATAGTATTCAATAAGTCTAGTAGTATATTCTTTTCCATTACGATTCTCCTTTGTAAATAGAAACTTTATATTTATGATTATAATATATCATTCCATTTATCATTGAGCTTATTGGTTTATCCTAATTATTTTATTATCATCAGGATCTACTTCATTAATCTCTTGATCTTTTAATAAAGCTAGAGTCTCTAATAATTGTACAAATTGATTATCTACTAATCTTAGATAGTTATATTGACCTAATTTAATAAGTGCGGCTTCTTTAGAGATTTGTTTATCTCTATAGTCTACCATACTTCTATTATTAGGGTTATCTCCACCATCTTTAACTTCAATAATCAAATTGTAAGGAACGTAGTAAATATCCGTAATCCATTGGCGTTTTTCACCATTTTTATCTACATATTCAATTACTGGTCCTGGCATTAATATATCTTTACTATCACAATGTAAGACTGTATCCATGAATTCAATAGCATTCTTTTCATACGTACCAGTATAAATAAATGGAGTACCATCACTAAATTTATATACTCCAGAGATTCGTCTATGGGATAGCATCTTAGCTTGATGACTAGCATCATCTAATAGGGATACTTTACCATGTACTCTAATCATATTCTTTTTAAACTTAGATCTCATTTCCTCTTTACATCTAGGATTAGAGCAAAGTCTATGGTATTTACCAGTTTTCTCATTCCATTCTGTTTTATTACCACATACGATACATTTACCAGAGCCTGGATGAGTTTTATCATATAAGAATTGCTCGGCAGAGATTTCACCGATAATATCTTCATGATCTTTTTCTATGTGTCTGATTAACTTGTCTTTAAAGTCTTTACGTCGACATAATGGACAAGCTATTCTTCGTTCAGTTGCCATTGTATCCTCCTTAATGGGTGTATATCAATTTAATGCTATGTTAAAAATAGCTATTTGTGTATATTTTAAACCCTAGAACTAAGTAGTAATATATTAATATGAAAGGAGAATTTATCGTGGCTGATGATATTACTTTCATAACTGCCAAGACTAAAGAAGTTCCAACCTTATTAAAGGAATATTCTTTATCTACTGACAGTTACAAAACTCCACTTACATATAAGAACTTTAATGCCGTTGGCACTCTAATTATGCGATTAATGCTATTAGAGCCTGGCACAATAACTCATAGTCCAGAGATGGGTTTAGGGTTAATTAGTAAATATAGGTATATGCAGTCTGACAGAGCTATTGAGCTAAGTCAGGCTATTAAAGATCAAATAAAAGACTATCTAGATAATACTATAGCAGTCGAAGTTAATATAGGCTTCTCTAATAATGGAGAGAATATAATGATTATCGATATGACTGTAGATCAATTCCAATTTAGATACTTCTATGATCGAGATAAATTAACTTTGAAGATGTTGATGAATGATGAAATTGTTTAGGAGGAACCATGTCTGAAAATGTAAAACTAGCAGACCTCATGAAAGAGAAATTGGAAGAAGAAAAAGCTTCAAAAGAAGTTGCTGCTACTGAAGAAGTAGTTGAAGCAAAAGAAGAACCTAAAACAGAAGCACAGCCAGATCCAGTTGAAGCAACTCCAGCAGAACAACCTGCTGCTCCTGTTGCACCTACATTTGATGCGGATTCTTTGCAATCCGCAGATATTAGTGCAATAGTCCCTTCTGGCAAAGAAGATAAAACTCAAGAAGCTCGTGATGGTTTAATGGAAGAATTAGATAATGGTATCGCTGATGCTATTGAACGCCGTTTCCGTCCAGCTTTAAAAGAAATTCATGAAATGCGTCGTGAATATGAAGATCTTAAAGCTATGGGTGAAGAAAATCCACAAGTTGCATCTAAATATAATCCAGCTTTAGATTTAGACCCAGAACTTTCTGATGAAGATCGTGAAGCTATCCGCCGTGATGAAGCAGAACACGTTATGGCTGATGAAGAAATCAAAGCTTCCACTAGCATCAATACTCTTCTTCCTGAAGATGATATTGAACGTGAATTTGAAGAATATGAAGCTGCAGCTGAAAATGCTGTATCTAATATAACTACATCTTCTACTACAACTCCTGCTATCTCTGTAGATACTATTGATGTATCTGATGCAGTTGTACCATCTGTAGAAGTTGTAGAAGCAACTGATGATGACGATGATTTATTATATGATGATGAGCTTTTAGAAGACTTAGGTCTTGATGAAGATAAAGAAGAAGCTGAACGTCTTAAAGAAGAAAAACAACAGCAACGTAATATGGAAGAATTCGCTCGTGTACTTCGTCAGCAATTAGATGAAGTGGGTGAACGTAAACCTGATATTAGTAAATTCCGTGTACGTAAACGTCCTGTTGCATTCACTAAAGTATTATCTAAACCAGTTGAAAAGAAATACTTTGAATGGGGTCTATTTGCTACTGGTGTATCTATTTCTATGACTCCATTGTCTGCAATTGAAATGGATGAAATCAATCCATATACTGATTCTGCAAATGATATTGGTAAAGCTCGTACAGTATTCAGTACGCTATATAAACATTTAGCTCCTGAATGCCGTAATATGGATATGGAAGCATGGTTGAAGTTATTGAACTATCAAGACTTGAATCATTTATTCTTTGCATTATATAATGCTAACTTCAGTACTTCTAATATTATTCCATTTAGCTGTCCTAAATGTAAACACTTCTATACTGAAAAACGTCCTATCATTGATATGGTTAGATTCGAAACTGATGCGGATAAAGAAACCTTTAACAAAACTATTGCTAAAGATCCTTCTATGCCTCCAACATTTGAAGAAGAAATCTATGTTGCTAATGGTGACTATGCTTTCGGTATCGTAATTCCTAAAATTTACAACTCCATGTTTGAAGAACGTCTTTTGAATGAAAGCTTCCGTGAAAAATATGCTGGCATTATTAATATCTCCCATTGTATCTCTACTGTATATGAGATCGATGAAGATAATGAAGAATTGATTCCAATTCAATTCAATATTGCACCTAATGATATCGTTAAGACTTATAAATATCGCATCCAAGGCATCTATAAAATCTTATCTAAATTATCTGCTTATGAGTTTAAAGAACTCCAATCCTTTATTGCTAAATACTTAGAAGATAATAATAAGAATATCAATATTTCTTATCAAGTACCTGCAGCTACTTGTCCTAAATGTGGTGCAGAAATTGAAGCTATTCCTATGAATGCTCAAGAACTTGTTTTTACACGGCATCGGTTGATTCACATGCTCGACTAATGCAATTAGTTGATAATGTTTGTTACGAATATCGAGGTAGATTGAGTATAATAGAAGCATTGAATATGCCTATAGGTGATTTGATGCTTCTATATAAATTTATTAGAGATCGTAGAGAAGCTGCCGATGCAGCTGCTGAAAAAGAAAAACACAAAAAAGATGAAGAGCAAAAATATAAGTATATGCAAGCCGCCTATAGAGGTCATCCACAAGCTGGTTTAACTCCAATACCAGATCAAGGTACTAAGACTGAGACTCCAGCGATGACTAGGGAAGATATGGCACGGTTTGAAGATGCTCTTGAAGGAATGCTTTAATTAAAAGGGGATTTATATAAATGGATATCGTCGAATTTTTCTGCAAATTCGGCAATGGAGACTGCGAACAAACAAGAAAATATATAGTAGACTACTTTGGCGAATCAAGTCTATTATATAGTATATTGAAAGGTCATGGATTATTACATTCAAAGATAGATCATGTAATCTATGATAACTATATTGACTTTATTATATATACAACTGATGCTAAGTTATTCGATTCTTTAGTAGATGAGTATAAGAATACTATTACTGTCAATAGTGATAACGGTATGTATCAACCTATAGTTGTAGATCTCAATAGAGATCTTAATGATCCATGTAAAATTATTGTAACTATGCGATAATATACTACTAATCGAGTTAGTGCAATAAATGCACTAACTCGGTTTTTGTTCCACATATAAGTAATTTATAAGGAGGTATATATGGCAATATTAAAAGACCAAATCAGACAAGATAATCTCCAAGTATCTCTTCTTGATGTGGATGATTTTGTCAAGAAGAATAACTTAGTTGAAATAACTAACCCAGTTATCTTTGATACATCTAGTAATCCTACAAATGATGGATTGCTTTCTAATACAATCTTTGGTATTACTAAAGAATCTAGAGCTAGTACTTTTGCATATATTAGTCTAAAGAAGAAATTCTTACAACCATTGGTATATAGAATCTGGAGTAAAGTAGATTCTAAGATCAAATCTATTATTCATGGTATTGGAACTTACTCTATAGATAAATCTGGTACTATTGTAGAAGATCCTAAAGGCGATAATGGTATAGATTTCTTAAGAAAGAACTTAGATAAGATTAAGTTTAGAGAAACTGATTCTATTAAACGTGAAAGATATATTAAGTTCTTGAATGATAATAGAAAGAACTTCTTTACAGATAAGCTTATTGTAATCCCGCCATTCTTTAGAGATATTAAAGTTGATGGTGGCAAGATCTCAGTAGGTGATATCAATAAATTATATATTAACGTAATGGTATCTGCATCTGCTATTGGTGACTCTGAAGACTACGGTTTCAGTATTGGTAAATCCGTTGAAGGTAGACTCCAAGAAGGATTAATTGAAATCTATAAATGGTTCGGTACTGGTACTGATAGTAATCCTAATGGTGGTCTTCCTGGTAAGTTTGGTGTAATTAGACGTGCTAACTTATCTAAGACTACTGACTACGCTACTCGTCTAGTTATGTCTGCACCTAAATTGGATGTGGAGAATATGGAAGATATTAGAGCTGACTTTGATTACTCTGTATTACCTATGACATCAGCTGCTGCTAACTTCTTCCCATTTGTTATCTTCCATATGAGACGATTCTTTGAGAACGAATTCATTGGAGATACTAAATATCCTATTATTGATAAAGATGGTACCATCATCTATGGTGAGATTGAAGACTATCAAATTCAATTCTCTGATGAAGCATTGAAAAAAGAATTAGATAGATTCATTCATGGTTACTCTGATAGATTTAGACCAGTAAAAGTCTTATGTCGAGTTAAAGGTAAACAAGAATACCTTGATTTAAAATGGAAAGGTTTCTATAAAGAACCTGATACTAAAGCATTGAAGAATGAAAGACCTTTAACATGGTGTGATGTAATCTATATGGCATGTGAAGAAGCTGTTAAAGATAGAATGATTCTTATCACACGTTATCCTATCGATACTTTCTATAATGAGTTTGCTACTAAGATTAGATTGTCTTCTACTATAGAAACTGAAGAAGCTGTATTTGATGATGTAGTGTATACTCACTATCCAAAAATCAGAAAAGAAGATATTGGTAAAGATACATCTAGTTCATTTATCGATACTATGAATATCTGTAATGGGTATCTGGATAGTATAGGTGGTGACTATGATGGCGATATGGTAACTATCAAGGGGGTATATACTGATGAGGCTAATGCTGAGCTTAAAAAGCAATTAGCTAGTAATATCCACTTTATTAACTTAGGTGGCAATCCAGTTATATCTACATCTAAAGAATCCATTCAAGCATTATATGCTATGACTTTAACATTACCTGATACTAAACTTAGTCCAGTGAAATTTTAACAAAAGAATTCCCCTATAGAGTTGAACTCTATAGGGGATATATCTTAGAATTTAATCACGTTAGTATAGTTTACTTTATCTTTTTCAAATTTAGTAATACCAATAGATTCTAATGGGAAGTTTTTCAAGTTGTCATTAATGATATCATTATAGTCAACAAACTTCAATACCCATTTAGGTACTTCCGCATCAATTGGAATTGAGATACTAGTAATCTCACCTTTATAATCATTTTGGTTTTCATCTAAGAATTTCTTAATTCTTTCATATAACTCTGGATCAGAATCCATTAAAGGTAATAGAGTTGTATTATCGATTGTAACCTTAACGATATCGATAGCATTACGAATAGTTAAATCAATAGCCTCAGTGCCTTCATCTCTTAATGCGTTATAAACCAATGCACCTTTAATGCCTTGGATACGCATTGGATTATCATAGTTAGCATATGATTTAATTTGAGCTGGCTTATAATATTCTTTTTCACCAGACTCAATAGACTTTCTAATATCATACTCTACCCGAGCTAATGATTGTAATACATCCATTTGGTTTACTTCTTCTACATTAAGAATCTTCTTAAATAGAATATCTTTCAAAGCATTACGAGTTTTCTCTTTCAATGTAGACTTATTGATAGGTAAACCCTTAACATCAAGCATCTTAGATGGTGGTACTAAGTTACCTTCTTGAAGTTCTTGCTTAGATGCATAGTTTTTCTTACCGCCAGTTAATAAAGCTCTACCAAATAAGAATTCATTCTTCATTGCAATTAGACATTCTTTGAATTCAGACTTAGTATTATAATTCTCTGCAACCAAATCAAAATGCTCACGTAATAATCTACCTGCAATATAGGATAAGATATTGATGATACTGAAACGTAGTGGTTCTTTATTACTAGAAGTTGCTACGTTAATCATTTTAGTTTCAATCTCACCAGTAGAGAAATTATAAACTCGATCTTCTTCCATTATAGGTTCTACTTCAGGAAGATTCATAAGTTTAATATTAGATTTATCAACTGGACCAAGAACGTCTCTAAGAACGAATGTATACCAACCATTAAAACATGGCATAGTTGAGTCAGTATCTGTAATGATACTAATATCACGTTTCATTGTAGCAGAACGATCGATCTTATCTACTACAATATATCTCATATAACACCATTCTTTAAGAACTTCAAACATGTGGTCTAAATTATCCTTAATGATTTCTGGTGGATGGTTAGGATCTACGAATGCTTCATCTAATTTAGATAAAGTCATTACAATATAATCTTTCATGTATTTATTATCACAGAACTGTAAAGAGTTATTCTTATAGAATAGCTTATTCAAAGTCTCTTGAGATAAGTTAATCAATAAACTCCAGATAATATTCATAGCCTTATTGATTGCTTCATCATCAAAGTAATCTCTATCGAATGTATCCATAATCTTATAGAATACATCTTCAACTACTACATTCTCATCTAATACTAAAGATGATGGATAAATAGATTTCTCAGAATCTACACGATTGATAAATGTGATTGCTTCATCAATAGAATGGAACTTTACGTTATTTGTAAAGAAGCTTTCAAAGAAAGTGATAGCATGACTAATCAAAGCACGACCAGTTCTAGTAATACCAGTAGCAACGTATAGATTATACAATGCACTGCTATAGTTACCAATTACACCATATAATGCATTATTATCACGCTTTGCTAACATTTGAAGCATATTATATTTATTGAACTTCTCTGAACCCTTCTCATATTTAAACATCTCTTTCTTAAACTTAGAACGGTTATCAGTAAAGGAAGTAATCAATTTATACATAGGAGTTAACTCTTTTGTATATTGTTTGAATAAGCAGCCATTGGCTACCATGATAGGAGTCTTTTCATAAATATAATTACTAATACCAGCTACATCAGTTTCAGCTGTTTCTTCAGTATAGTTATTATGTAATAAACATTCACGTTTCTTATATGCATTAGATAGAATAATATCCAATGCTGTATCTACTTCACCTTCAGTTAGAGTAGGGAAGTTTATCATTAAGTTTTGTTTAGCTTGTTCTCTATATTTAGAAATAGCTATAATTTTATCAAGTTCATCATAGTTAGTCATATTCAAATTCCTCCTAACTGGATGTCCTAGGTACTTTTATTTGCTAATATCAGCTTATATGAATAACATTAAGTTAATAAAACGTAATTTTCGTTTTTAAATATATTTAAATAAAATAATCTCCAAGGAGGACGAAAACATGTTTTTCAACGAAAACGATCGACAAGATGTTCTTGGTGAAGATCTTGCCAACCCTAATGCTTTACTTGAAGCTATGATTTATGCTGAGGCTTCCAAATTGCCTCAAGACGAACGTATTGCATTCGCTGAATCAGAAGAAGCTCAATTATTGGTAGAAAAATCCGTATTGAATAAAAAGACTTTGGTTCGCTTAAGCAAAAATGACGACTTGGCTCGCCGTGTAAAAATGGCTGCATTCCAAATCGCTAAACAAAAGAAAGATCCACTCTGGACTAAATTGGTTAAAAACCGTGTTATCGAACGTGCTTTGATCAAAAAGATCGTTCAAAAATACAATAACCAAGCAGTTCGTGTAGCTCGCAAATCTCAAGTTGAGTACATCAAAACTGCTAAAACTTCTAAACATTTACCAACTCCAAAAAAATAATAAAACCATTCGGTATAGGGTCTTAATGATCCTATACCGGTTTTATTTGTTACAGTGAATTTTACATATGAATATATATTATAGTAGTAGAATAATATAAATGTAATTCACAAGGAGGTTCCCTAGATGTTTGATACAATTGTCAACTATGAGAATTACTGGATTTATAATGACTTTATTAAAAACAAAGGAGAAATGACACTTGATGTAAATCAACAAATTAAGAAAGAGAATTGGTCTAACCACTTCGAAGCTATTCATTGTATACTACGAGATGGTATAGACGATCCTAGCCTATTTAAGGCTAAGATCAATTTAATTATTGGTGGTCATGAATTTGGTTTAACTATCCATGACTACTGGTTGAATCTAATCTTATGGTCTCTTATCATTAAGAGTGACTGTGTGATTGAACCAAAACATATTTTCCTTAAACGAGAAGTTACAGCTAAAGATATCAAAAACTACATTGATAAGTTCTTCATTGAAGTTCATGTAGAAGATATTGACTTCTTGACTAAGAATAATATGATTGCAGATGCATTATATTACATTGCTAAAGTTGATGAGTTTGCAGATCTATTCGTAAATAGCATCAACTTACAAGATGATGTATTAATGATGAATGCTATCCCAGAATATTATAATCTATTACATCCTGATATGAGTAAAGTAGACTTACAAAAGGCTAATGATTATGGTATGGAATGTATTGGTAAAGTACGTGAATATGTATTGAAATCCAAAGACATCTTAGGATATGATCATATTTATACTAATGCATTCAGAGCTAATGAAAGTATTAATATTCGTCAGCTTAAAGAATATGCAATCTCCATTGGCACTAAACCAGATGGTAATGGTAGCGTATTCCCACATGTTATCGCCAATAGCTATATCAATGGCGGTGTAACTGATTTGATGGATTACTTTATTGAATCCTCAGCTGGTCGTACAGCTCAAATCATTTCCAAAATCAATGTAGGTTCTTCTGGTGCAATGGCACGTAAGATTGGTCTAAATAACCAAGGTACACGTTTGCATCCAGATCCACATTTCAAATGCTCTTCTCGTAACTTTATTAGATATGATATTAAAGATGCGAAAGAGCTTAGTCTAATGATTGGTAAGTATTATAGATTCGATCAAGTAAAAGATTTTGACTTAGGTCCTATTACTGAATCTGATACTCATTTAATTGGTAAGACTATTTATACTAGAAGTCCTATTACTTGTCAGTCACATTCTGAAGGTGAAGGAATTTGTAGATATTGCTATGGAGATCTATACTTTATCAATAAGGATATCGATGTAGGTAAATATCCATCTGAAGATATTACCGCTAGTACAACTCAGTTACAATTATCAGCTAAACACGTATTGGTAACAGATATTCCTGATATTGAATTACCAATCAAGTTTGTTGAAAACTTCATTCGTTCTGCAGAAACTATTTCATTGATCGAAGATCGTAACTATAATGATATCTACTTAAGATTCCATATAGATGAGATCTTTAAAGATAATGAAGATGATGTTGATGATACAACCAATACTGTATTAGAGTATAATGACTATGTGAATAAGTTTACTATCATTGATCATAAAGAAGAATATCCAATCGAAATTGATAAGATTGATAAATTCTATCTTTCTGAACCATTAGTTAGATTAACTAATATGAAACGTTATCAAACTGATGAAGGTGAAATCAATATCCCGATCAGTGTATTAGCTAAAGAAGAAGATCAAACAATCTTCTATACTCCTATTGTAAATAATGAGTTCTCTAAAACTCTAAACCGTATTAAGGATATCTTAGATAAGGCTGCAGTAACTACATCCTTTACTAAAGATGAATTAGCACAAGAGTTTATGAGAGCATTATTGAATGGTGGTATGTCTAAACATACAGTTCATACAGAAACAATCCTGTCTAATCAAATTAGAAGTGCATATAATATCTTTGATAAGCCTAACTGGAATAACGTAAATGAACCTTACGTATTACTTCCACTTACTAAGGCATTATATGAAAATCCTTCTATTACTAAGACATTAGATTTCCAAAACTTGGCTAGTATATTGAAGAATCCGTCTTCCTATAATAAGACAGCCCCGTCTACTATTGACTACTTCTTCCAAGAACAGCCACAATTATTTATGAATCAACCAAGCTTAACTAATAAGGATATCCGAAATGAACGTAAGCTTACTGATGCATTAGTAAACGAGGAGATTTAAGATTATGCATACAAACTATGAATATATTAAATGTGAGTATACTGATCTATCATCCAATATTACTAAATTACTAAGCGCAATACGTGAAAAAACAGATTTGGATTTTAAACCAATCACTTCTGATGGTAAAAGAAAGTTATATATTAGTGTACACCGTGGCAATGTATTACAAGAATATAAACTTCCTGAATTGATTGAAGATATAATTGCCTTTAAACTGCCAAAGATAACTAACGGATATAGTTATATGAATTTCTTAAGTGATTTAAACATTATAGATAATTTCTTTATCTATATAAAACGTTCAGGATACTTTGGTCCAATCAGTTTATTTACTCCAGAGTTCGAATACTTATTAAATGCACATAGAAATCTTAAGAGAATACTAAGACTTCTAGATGAATATGTAGGTAATATAGATGAGTAAAATAATCTTACGTAATTCATCTATAGTGATTACAGATTACAGTCTAGGAGATGCTCCTAGACTGGAATCTTATTTTACTATATTTGATAGAATTACTTTCACTAAAAGTTATAAAGGGATGTCATATGATGAAGTCAATAGACTTCTCTATCTCCCTAGGGGTTTAGATTTATATTTCGTTAAGAAATTCTTTGAAGGAGAAGAACCTGTTAAAGAATATAATAGCGATCCATATTTTGAAACTCCACCTATTAAGATTAAATATCTTCCTAGAGATGAAGTCCAACAAGAAGCTCTTCATTTCATTCTAGGTAAAGGGCAATATTACTCTAATCAGAATAATAGTCAACTATCTATAAATCTACCAACAGGTAAAGGTAAGACTTATGTAACTATAGCATCTTTAATGTATTGGAAAGCTAGGACTATAGTTATTGCATCTACTACTGGTTGGTTAGATCAATGGAGAAATTGTGTTGGTGAATATACAGATCTAGATCCTAATAGAGAAGTATTAGTAATCAACGGATCAGTTGGTATCCATAAGATTCTTAATGGTATCACTGATGTATCTAAGTATAAAGTATTCCTAGTTACTCATTCCACATTACAGAATTTCGGTACTAATAATGGATGGAATATGATTGGTAAGTTATTCAAGAAACTACAAGTATTCTTAAAAGTATATGATGAAGCACATCTTAACTTTGATAATATTTGTATGATTGACTTCTATACTAATACTAAGAAGACATTATATCTTACTGCAACACCTGGTAGATCTGATGAGACAGAAAACTTTATCTATAGATTATACTTTAAGAATATTCCTAGTATAAATCTATTTGATGAAGATAATGATCCTCATACATCTTATCTTGCATTAAGATTTAATAGTAGACCATCTCCACAAGATATAAGTGAATGCTCTAATAATGTATATGGACTAAATAGAAATGCTTATACAAACTATATTGTTTGTAATAATCAATTCTATGATATGATGTATATAGTTATGGATAAGATCATGAGAATTGATGGTAAGGTACTTGTATATATTGGTACCATATCAGCTATAGATATCGTTAAAGCTTGGATTGAGGATAACTATCCTGAATTCAAAGACGATATTGGTATTTATACATCGGCTATTCCTAAAGAGATTAAACAAGAGCAACTTAGGAAGACTATTATACTTTCAACAACTAAATCTGCTGGTGCTGCACTAGACATCAGAGATTTAAAAGCTACTATTATCTTGGCTGAACCATTTAAGTCAGAGATATTAGCTAAACAAACTTTAGGTCGAACTCGTAATCCTAACACGGAATGTATTGAAGTGGTAGATGATGGGTTTAGATCAATATCCAGATTTTATAATGCTAAGAAACCTATTTTTAGTAAGTATGCTACTGAATGTAGAGAGATTAAGATTAGTCTTAATACACTACAAGAGAAAGCTGATGACTTATTTAAGATTAGAGAATCTGTTAAAAAGCAATATGATGCTGGATATTCTGTAATAGAATACTCAAAGGATGGATATAAAGATGAATGATCGTTGGAGACAAGTAAGAAAGATATTCAAATATGATTATGATGCAAATATTAGATATATAACAAGAAACTTACCAGATGAGTTAGTAGAAGAAATACGTTCTTTGGTAAAAGATATTACAGGTAATAAAAATGAACAAACGGAATCTGATGAAAGTAAAAGCGTATAATCTTTATAGTAATAATGATAAAGCATTACTTAGAAAGTTTATAGGTTTATTTGCAAAAGGACCTCAAGCTGATTCAATTTATAGAATCTTAAGTATACTTGATGATAATCCTAATATTATCCAAAACCTTTAGTATAAAGATTAGAGTATTAGTTTTTACATAAATAATACTGGAGGTATACTATTATGAAAGATAAAAAGAAAGTATTAGAATTCAAGACTCCTAGTAGTCTAAGTAAATGCATAGCATTATCTGTAATTAGCAATTTACCTTTACCAAGAAGCTGTATATTATTATGCACTCTATATAAGTATGGTAAAGCCGCAAGCAAATAGTTAAATAACCATATATTATTAAGGTGATAGATCTTGATGATCTATCACCTATTCATTTCTTATTCCATAGTTTAAATTTATAAGGAGACACATATTATGGAAATTACAAACACACAAGAAAACAGAAACCTTTTTCATCAATTATTATCTTTAGGATTTGATGTTAATGAATCCTTGTTAGAATTAGAAAAAGATTATTCTCCAGTAGAAGAGATTGGTATGCAAAATGTAGAGATCATTGATTCTGCTGAGGAGGCAATTCAACAACCTTTAGTTAATACTGATTCTAGTATTGCAGTTAACTTCTCTCAAATGATTAAACCTGAAACTGAAGAAGTTAAAACTGAAGTAGTATCTACACCAGATAATGGTGAAGCTAAAGTAAATGTGGTATTCCCTAAGAATGAACACATTCTAGGAAATTATGTAGACTATGATTCTTTCAATAAAGTTAAGGAATCTAATGCGGACAAAGTTGTCCGTGCAGTACGTCTATTGAACTACAAAATGGCTGATCAAAATGCAGCTATGAAATTCGGTCAATTCGTATCCGAATTCAACTCTGAATGTGATCCAAACAAACGTCTACGTTATGAATTGATTCGTCATCAAGGACGTGAAAAAGATCTAGTAATTAGATTATCTACAGTAGTTAATGGTACTACAAAATACTATGCAGATATTTATCCTGATTTGAATAAGATCGATATCGATCATCATCTAATCAGTTCTGCTAGAAAATAATTATAATTCCCCTAGGAGTCCAATCTCCTAGGGGTTTTATTTTTTTAAGATAGCCGTTACAAATCACTAATAGATTGGGGTGAATATATTGGCTAACTTTGAGAACTATAATAAAGTAGTCGAACAAATCTTTGAACTAAATTATCAACTGACATTAAAAATGGAGGTTACATTTAATAATATAATTAAGAGAATCAATACTGAAATTAAGGAGAACTTCCACACTGAGTATGTAGTTGGAGCTAATAAGCTTACAACTAATCTTAGATATAGATATAGAATGAGATTATCTCCTAGAGGTGAAACTGTAGGGGTAATCATTGACTGGGATAACTATGATGACTTATGTACAATTATAGATGAAGCGATAGATATCTGTGATCCTAACAATAAGACGTCTCCATTTAAACGGATGTATTCAACAGCTGGAGATCTATTAGATATTAAGTGTGATAGTCTTAAAGTTCGATATTTACATCTTGAAGATAGATTTGGTAATAGATTAGATCTAATGCCATTTGTATTAATAGATGATCATAACGGTACATTAATTGAAGCAATGAAGTTTAGATTCAATAATGATCTAATATTCGATGTTCCAGTATCTCGTCTTAAGGGATTTAGAAGATTCCTTATGACATATAATCCATTATTACATGCTGGATCTATGGCTAGATATATGGCTATTACTCCATTGCTTGGTAATAATAGACAAAATATGATGAGGTAATGTTATGGATATTAAAAGAGCTAGAGAATTAATAAGACAATCTAATATTAGTTATACTTCATATAGAATCAATCCAGATGGGTCAATTAAAGTAGAGTATCAAATAACTAATAAAGATTATGAAGATATGCTTCTTAATACTTTATTTGTATTAAAACCCTATAGAGGAAGATAAAGAATAGAGAAGGAGTTTGAAACTCCTTCTCATATTTATTTTTTTTATACAATATACATGATTGGTTGATTAGTATTAGCTGGATTAACATAGTTGTCTCTTAAGAATTCAATAATTTCCATTCTTCGTTGAGCCTGAGATTCTAATGAAGATAACTTCAAGTCAATATTAGCATATACAGTTTCAATACCATCATAGTGTTTAAGATATTCGAATAAGTATGTAGCTACATCAGCTTGTGCTAGTTGTTCGAATGTCTCCATCTTAGTAGGTTCAATAGTCATTAAGTTTTCTGGATGCTTAACGAATACACCAATATATACATTAGATAATAGATTATCAGTATTACCACCTACAGCCATTTCTAACTTAACCATATTAGGTGGAATAAAATCTAGATAAATACCACTATTGAATAGTGAACTCATATCGGCATAGCTTTGAGCAAGCATAATACTATCTGTATCCATAGATCTTGCTAATACGTTATAGATGCCATATCCAGAATATTGTTGTAACCCTGCAGTTTCATTATTAGTATCAGACCATAAGATATCTTTAACACCAAGAATCTCATAATTATCTGGTACTTGACGATCTAATAGATAATAGCCATCTTTCTTATCCTCTGGTTTAAGTTGGACTTTAATCATATGAGGAAAGAAACGACTAAATGTAGTCAATGTATCTGGTTTGATTACTTTATCAGCCCAGTGTTCTTTTTGGAGTTCTTCAGGTAAGTTCAAAGGAGCTGTACCTAAACGTCTCTCTATTTTATTTACAACGTCTGTCATTCTATTAAACATAATTTTAGACTCCTTTTTAAAAAGTACATTTTATTGATATATTATTATGTTGAGGAGGAAAGATATGAACAGATTTGACATAATAGAATTAGCTCAAGAAACTCTTATATTTGTTTATAATACATTTAACGGAAAGGTAAATACACTAGATCCTTACACAAGATTAAACTTCGTTGCAGGATACTTAGATACTAAAACTAACATTGCTAGAACTACACCATATGGATATATCTATATAAGCTTAGAAGCATTTGCTGATACAGTAGAAGCTCATAAGTTTATTGATACAGATCAAATTAGAAATCTAGCATTAGAGATTATTATCCATGAATTAACTCATGTAGACCAATTAATTGACTATAAGTATATTAAGTTCAATAATGGCTATAGAGATGAAATCGAACTCCAATGTGTTAAACAATCTTGTCAATGGATATTAGAAAATATCCAATATATCAGATCTTTTGGATTAGTTGTAATCCCAGAAGTATATCAGGCTAGATTGGCTAACTTAACCAATGTTGTATATACTCCTAAATATCCGATGGCTATTGCTATGGGTAAACTAGAGTATATGTTAGGCAGAAAGTTTAGAGAATTTAGTAATAACAATATTGAGATTGAATACGTTGATAGATTGAAGACTCATTATACGTTTATGGTATGTGAGAATAGAATCTATATCAATTCTGTAAATCTTAATGATCTAGGTGAACGTCTATTAAATGATAAACAATATACAGTTGAGTATCTAGAATACGGTGATTCTAAATTAGTGATAAAAATTACCCAAGGAGCTTAGACTCCTTGGGTTGTTTTATTTTTTTTCTTAATATTGCTTTTTAGCCCATTCCATGATTTCATCTTTGATGTATTTTTCAGGAGACATAATCAAAGATGCACCACTTTCATCGAATAAACGTACATCACCGTTTTCTAATACAGTCATACCACGTTTATTGAATTCCATTACATCAGAGATTAAATCTACATTTGCAGATTCAGATTGGATATAGCTGATTACTGCAGGGTTATTGATTGGAATAATACGACCTTCATAGCCTTCTTGAACTACAACTTCATTGGAATCTTCCATACTAGCAGATTCTTTAATTAGACCTGTAGTATATGCACGTTTATGGGAAGGATAGATTACACGGTCCCAAGTAATGATCTTTAAATTTTTTACATAGTTCTTACCACCAACGTTTTCTAATGCACCTAATGCACGAAGACTGAAGCTTGGTAATTCACCATCTAAAAGATCTTCATTGAAGTCACGACCAGCTTGGTTATTTGTACCAGTAAAACGACCAAGAACTAAGTTACCTTCAACTTTAATATCAAGATATTTAACTACTACCATAGCTGGATCAATTGTAGATTGGCGTTCAACTTTGTCACTCATAGGATGACCTTGTTCACCTTTCATATTACCAGTACGTAGTAATTCTTTTGTACGTTCACACATAATTTGTGCTTTTAAATCAGCAGTTGCATAACAACGGCGGTTACGATTAATTGTATCACCATCCTGAAGGATACCTTCAGCAACAGGTTTGTTGTTGATACTTTCAACGAGTCGAGATTCACCAACCGTCATTGGAGCTTCATGTATAATAAATGGAATATTCATTTTACCCTCCAAGATTAAATAATTTAGTATTATATTTATGTTAATTGACCCCAGTTTTAGCTGAATACAATGTTTAATATCTGAACTTATTAATAATAAATATAAGTCTTAAAAAGGAGAATGCGTAAATGATTACGAATATTAGAAAACGGCAACTCGAATTGACTAAGATGCGTAAGACATCAGATAACTATGCTGGTCTCTATAACATCGTATCCGAGAACCACAATATGACTCAGGCTGAGACGGTATTCAAAAACATATTGGAGTTAGATTCTAATATTGATACTGCGATCATGAAATCTGTAGACTTATTATTGGAATTATACAAATACAATGATCCAGTAGTAGTCAACAAGCATCGTCAAAAGGTATTAGAATCCATTACTAAAGTACGTGATGCTAATCAATTCAAAAACTATCTTCAACGTAAGATGGCTCTCCATAAAGGTAGAGTAAAAAACAAAGTAGCAAATACTGTTGACAAAGTTCATAATGATCTTAAAGATCATGCTAAGAAAGCAGCAGGGAATATTGCATCTTTAGTTCCAGGTAACTCTGGTAGTGAAGGTGGAGAACAAGCTGCACATGAAACTTTGAATATGATGTATAAGGCTGCATGTGAAAATGTAACTTATGATCGTATTATCAAAAACTATGAAAAGATTGGTAGACGTTTTGATTTCGATAAGATCGTTATTGAAAAAGTGTTTACTAAAAATGACGCAGTTAGAGAAACTACACGAATCTGTAAACTGATTGATACTTATAATATGTCTAGCATCAATAAGTTCAAAGTAGCTATCGAAAACTATTTATTCGTATTAAGTAAGAATGCATGCCCATATGATACATTAGCTATTGTAGAAGCTGCAGCTGATTACTTCTTAGTAAATAGTGATGATAAAGAGTTATACTCTGTGGCATTAGAATCTACTCTACACGATATGGCTAACTATAATCCATTTGGCTCTAGTGATATTGCTAAGATTATAGATAAGATTAATAAACCTAAAGAGACTGATCTTGATGAAGTTATCGATTTTCGTGATGGTAAGATGGAAGCATATATTGCTAAATTCAAATTCGACCCAACTCATGATAACTTCGTAAAACTTATTGAACTTCTTCCAAATAATGTAGGTATCGATACTTATATTAATAATATGGATTTGATCTTTGATACTTTGAATATGTTGAATCTTGATACTACTGCTTACTATACTACATTGGTTAAGTATAATGAAGCATTATTATCTTGCTGCGACATGAAGTGTAAACCTGAATTGATTAAATCCTTACTTACTACATATGAAAAGTATTCTAATAAGATTGATAAGGATATCGTTGATAGAATGAGACTCCTAGTTGACAATATCAATGAATCTGTAGATGAAAGTCTTATTACTTTACCTGCAAAGATTGATATGCTTTTAGAGACTTTAGAATCTTTATCTGAAAAGAATGCTAATAGTCTTATTAAAGAATCCTTTGATAGATTCTCCTTAGATGATATCGATGGTATTACTCAATTATCTAAGATGGATCCATCTGTAATTAAACCTACAGAATATCAAACAGTTTTAAAAGATACTCTTAAAACTGCAAGACGTAAACGATATAAAACATTTGAAGATTATGAAAAAATCGATTGCATTAAAGATAATCTAAATAAACTTAAAGACATTGATGATTCTACTGATGAAGATATGTCTTTAGATGAAGCAATCATCGCTACTAAAGTAAAAGAAGCTTGTATAAATTCTTTATATGACTTTACTAAATATCCTACTACTCTTAAAGAAATGAATATCGTTAATACTATTACTATGGCTTCTGAGAAAGTTAAAGCTAAACTCAGTGATGTATCTGCAGATATATCTAACCTAAGTCGACAATTCGATGCACAGCTAGACCAACTTAAAGGTGTAGTTAATACTAAAGACTTAGAGTCTGAAAATAGAGAAGCAGTTATTGCTGGCAATATCTTACCTAAAGCTAGTCGTATTATTAAACTAGCTATTACAGCCGGTGTTGGTTACTTTATTAACCCTGCAATTTCTGTAATTGTAGTATTAGGATACTTGGGTATGTCTTTAGATGCTCAATCTAAAGAACGTCGTAAAGTATTAGAAGAAATTGAATTAGAATTAGAAATGACTAACCGTTATTTGAAGAAAGCTGAAGATGATGGTAGTCTTGAAAAACAAAGAGAGCTTCTTAAAATCAAGAAAAAACTTGAAAGTCAAAAAGCTAGACTCATGTATAATATGGCATTTAAACATGGTGAAGCCTTACCTGGAAAAAATAAGGACGATGATTAATAAGGAGATATATAATGGGTCTTAATGATTTCTTAAATCAACTTAAAGAGCAAGCCATTTATATGGAAGCTGATGATGATAAGAAGAAAAAGAAAGATGATAAAAAAGAAGAGGATAAGAAAGAAGAAACTCCACCTCCTGCAGGGGATGGTGGAGACCCTCTTCAATCCGATACGGATGATAATGCCGATGATGCTCCTGAAGATTTAGGTGCAGGTGATCCTGATGCGGATGGTGATGGTACTGATGAAGAACCTGATGATCTAAGTGGTGGTGATGATCCTGCGGATGATGAGCCAGGTGACGATGAAGATGATGAACAACCTGAAGAACCTGATATGGATGCAACCGATGATGAAGGTGAAGATACAGGTGATGATGGTGATCCACTAGCTGATGACTCTGAAGGCGGAGATGATGAGCCTGAAGATTTAGAAGATGGTGCCCCTGAAGACGACGATGACACTGATGATGAACCAGATGCCGGAGATGATGCTGGTGATGATGATATGGAACCAGACGATCTAGGTGATGATGGTGGTGACTCTGATGACCCGGATGCTGGCGGTGACGATGGTGATATGGAACCAGATGATCTAGGTGATGATGGAGGAGATACAGGAGATGGTGGGGATGATACACCTGATGCTGGAGACTCCGCTGATGGTGGAGATTCTGGTGATACTTCTAGTGGTTCTGATGGTGGTGCAGAAGGAGATATCAAAGGTTTAGAAAATGAAATCTTTGAAGATCTTACTGATGAACAAAAAGCCATCCGTACTAAAGAATTGAAAGATAGATTCATTGAACTTTATAATGTGACTCTAGCTTTCAAAGAGAAAGTAGATTACGTTAAGAAAAACTCTGATAATATGAAGATTATCACTAAGGTTTCTAAATCACTAGATAAGCTATCTGATATGATCTCTTACTATATCACAAAGACATTCAATACAAAGTCTTATATTGAAAACAAAGCTGACTTCTATTATTGCCTTTGGGTTTTAGATAGATTGAATGAATTAATGGGTACTTTAGCTCCTAAAGAACCTATTAAAAAGTAAACTGTATACTCTTGTGCAGTATAACAATATAGTAAATATTTTGGTGTCCCTATAGATACCTGATATAATCAAAATACAAAAAATACATTTATAATCTCGAAAGGAGAAAGATTATGCCAGTTGTAGGTGAATCTAAACAAGACAACGTAGTATTTGGTCGTGGCTATAACACTTCCAGTACTCGTCAATATGCTTCTGCTATTCGTGAAATGGCAGAAAATATCCGTCAAGAGACAGGTGCTGAATTCTATACAGAAATGAGCCGTGTAATGATGTCTCCTGAATCCAATGAAACTATGCGTGATTTCTTCGTATCTGAATCCGCTGATATGGAAGAATTCCAAGCCCTTGGCAACCCAGGTGGTTATCAAGACCATATGGCTATGATGGAAGCTCAATACGAAAATGACCGTTCCAAATTATTGGAAAGTGCAACTCTTGGTGCATACAACCCAGTTATGGGCTTAGTATTCCCATTGCACAAAAACCTTTTGATGAACAACGTATTCGATAAAGGTGCTATCAACAAAGCTGTTGCTAAAACTCCTAAATTCACATTGACTATGAAGATCCGCAAAATGGTTACTCCAGATGGTCGTGAAATCGATATGTTCACTCAACAAAATGAAATGTTTGGTGCTATTCTTGCGACAGCTCCAACTCATAACTTGTTGGTATCTCTTCCTTTGGCTCCAACTGACACAACTGCTCAAGACAAAATCCGTAAAGCAGTTTTCGGTCCTCAAGGTTTGATCCAAAATATCGATAACTTCTCTATCGAATCTGCAGTAACTCATATCGTAGTTAATGCTATTCCAAAAGCTGGTTACATGAAACCTAACGCTGCTGGTGATGCTGTTGAACCTGTAACAGCTGCTGAAATCGCTGCTGCTACTGCTATCGACGTTGCAGTACCTATTCAAGAATGCCGCTTCGAACCAGGCTATGGCGAAATCGACCGTCAAATGATGACTGCTTTCTCCGTAACTGTTGAACAAACTGCAGGTACTCCTAAAACTATCTCTGGTCATTTAGCTGGTTTCTTCAAAAATAACCAATTCATGTTGTACTGCTCTGATGCTACAATTCAAAAAGTAGTATTAGCAGTTCGTCGTGAAACAACTTCTGCTATGCACAACACTGTAAGCGTTAAATGGGATTCCCAAACAAACATCGTTGAAATTCCTGATGCTTACCCAATCAATACTACAATTAGCCCTGAAGAAGTAAAAGATATTCAAGCTCTTTATAACGAAGATCAATTGACTAATATCCTTTCCTTGTTCAAAACAGCTCTTGGTAACTTCAAAGATGACAAAATCCATGCTGAATTGGATGAATCCTTCTTACGTATGCCAGAAGCTAACCGTTTAGCTGAAGTATTTGACTTCGCTCCACCAGAAGGTTATGCATTGGATCAAGTAGAATACCGTCACAAAACATTCATGGATGCTTTGGACAACTACGCTCAATATATGATCCAAGTATTGAATGACCCTAACATCACAATCTCTGTAATTGGTAACCCTGCGATCATTCGCAAAATCACACCAACTACTTACACTTACCAAGCTCCAAGTTCCATTGGTCCTGTAGAATTAGACTTCACTCGTACAGTTGTAACTTCCGATAAACGTGTTTACAACTTCGTAAGCTCTGATAAATTACGTAACAACCAAAACTTGATCATCTTGTTAAACCCTCGTAATTCTGATCGCATTATCTATTGCATCTATGATTACCAATTGTACTTATCCAATGAAATCCGTAACGCACAAAACCCTAGCTTACCAGCAGTTCATGCGTTCGAACGTTTCAAATTGGTAGGTTATCAACCAGTACAAGGTCGTGTAAAAATCATCAACCCAACAGGTCTTCGTACACGTTATGAAAACACTGATCCAATCGGACGTAACTTGATGAATGATTACACTACATTCATTCCTGATACTATGACAGCTTCTGGTACAGCTGGCGGTTACCCTAACGCATCTGCTTACACTAAAGTAAATGACGCTAAAGGTGACGTTACTGCTCCAGAAAAAGTTGAATATGTAAAACCATAATTTAACTAATTAGGATTCTAGCCTAGAGCCTTCATAGGCTCTAGGCATTTTCCTTTACTTTCAAGAAGGGAGTTCTAGTATGAACAATTATGATTTCGGCGATTGCTTAGATATTATTGAGCAGCTTCGTACAAATCAAGACCCAGATCTTCTAAGACAGTTGAATCATGAGCTTAACTCTTTCTTTACTGGGAGTACTTGTAATACTGTATTGCTTTCTAAGAATACAGATACTCCATTCTTTGGTGTCTGTGTAATGCCAGTGATTAAAGATAATGATATCTATGATATTCTTTTGAATGATGCATTTGAATACAATAGTGATGATTCTAAAGCTAAAGTAAATAAGTACTATGTAGAGATTGACTTCAAATTATTCAATCCAATCTTGGACTTATCTAATAGAGAGATCTTATCATTAATTCTACATGATATCGGTGCATTAGTTAATACATCTTCTCCTATCGATATTGCTAAAGCAGAAATCGATATGTATTTAGATAAAACTAATAGCGTTATCCGTAGAGCTAATACAGTAAACTATGCTGCATTATTAGCATTTGGTTTCAAAGATCTACTTTGGAAGATCACTTCTGTTATGTATAAAGACCACGATATGCTTCTAGCTGATGACTTCTTAATCGGCTGTGGTTTTGGTATGGATATTGAAGTAGCAATCAAAAAATTAAAAACTTCTGGATATATCAATTATACTAATAGTGGTCCTAGAGATACATCTACTATTATTGCTTGGTGCTTATCTGTATATAACGATGTATTATCTAACCGCATCATCACAATCAAAGGCTTACGTAAAGCAATGTCTTACACTGCTATTCGTCTAGTTAAACGTGAGATCGAACGTGTTATTACAGCACTATCCCGAATCGATGACAATTCTCTATTAGAAGCTGGTCCAATCGATTGGGCTAGAAAACAATATAGGGACACAACGAATTCTTTCAAATATAGTGCTATCAAAGATTATGAAAATGATCTATTTGAATTCCAAATACGTTTACGTAATATTGATGAAGAGAACGATGCATTGTTATTATTGCATTCTATCAATACTCGCTTGTCTATCATCGATGGTGTATTATCTGAAGATGATCTAGATGAAAAACTTAGAGCTAAATATTCTATCTTACAAGCTAAATATATTAAGCTAAGAGAAGAGTTAGCTAAACGTGAAACTTTAAGAAGAGACTATAATCGTATCTATATCAACTATCCTGATATGGAACTTAAACGTAGATAAACAAAAAAAAATAAATACCCCTAGGAGATTAACTCTCCTAGGGGATTTTCTTTTAGGATAATTCGAATAACATCGAATGACCCATTTCCAACTTTTCTACTCCAGTTGGATCTACAAATCCGTCACAGAATACACGCATTAATTCTTTGGCTGGTAATTCATTTTCGATATTATCATCTACAACTACTTTAAAGTCATAGATAGTACAATCATTACCATGAGTATCTCCTACCACATCAGCAGTAATCACTGTATAGCATCCATAATTATCTACACCATAGCATTTAACGCTATAGCAACGATAATCATTATTGGTAACCTTCATGTTACCTTCTAACTTTGGTGCTAAGAATTTTAATGTTTCTACTAAATTCATGATATGACTCCTTTCTGCCTCTTGGCTTAACTAATAAACTATATCATATCACCTTAATAATATATGATTCTATTTATACCCTATTACAAAGATATATTATAACTCTGATTGTAGGATATTACAGTATGTCCTACAATAGATTAATTATTATCTTATTTTATAGGAGGTAACAAAAATGGCTCTTGGACAAGGCTTATTTAACCGTACTGGTGGATCCAGTCAAAAGAAATCTATCAATGTTTACTCTAATTATCGTATGACAAACTCCAAAGATATTAAAACCTTTGGTGGTTCTTCTATTGGTTTTACATTCTGGCAAGGTACTTTGAAAATTGGTATCGCTCCATTGAAAATGGTATCTGGTCAAGACTATCCAATGCCTGATCGTGATCGTGAAGTTAGTGCATATTTGAAACACACTAAAGCTCGTATCTTAGCTAAAGAAATCCGTCGTTTCTTAGCTGGTGAATTAACTTCCGTTGGTATCACTACAGGTGCTAATACATTCCTTACAGTTACTGATGGTTCTGACTTTGGTTTAGAACAACCTGTAATTTGTATCCGTAAATTAAATAAAGATCTTTCTGCATTAGAAGAAGAGATCTTATTCATCTGTCGTACAGACTTACACTTCTCCGTTCATAACTTTGATAAAGAATCTTTTGATGGAGATAAAGACTTCGATAGCTACAAAAATATGGACTTAGAAGACTTTGTTCTTGTATTGGAAGAATATGCTAAATCTATGACTAATGCATATGCTTACTCTGTACATGAAACTGCTCAATATGCTGGTAGCAATACTAATGCAACTATTGAAGCAATTGCAGAAAAGTTAGGAGTAAACTCTAATGCTGGTAGTAGCTTCAGTAATAGTAGTTCTTCTACATCTAGTGAATTTAAACGTGCATCTTTAGATGACATGTAATATTATAGGAGATAGAGTCATTCTCTATCTCCTTATTTTTTTTGTAAGGATACTCATATGGAAGGTAAAACAGTCGCTCCTATATTTGAATACTCAAGCTTATTCAATACAGACTTATCGATATATGATGTAATAAAGTATGGATTTAAAAACTCTAAGTACTTTATTGATGGTATCTTAGATCTATCTCAATTAGATATGATCTATATCTTTCAAGAACGTACTAAACCAAATCCGTTAACTGCATTATTAAAAGAAGAATACCAAGATTCTGCTGATGATTTATTAGAAGAAATCATTAATAAGTATGGTGAACTACTTTACTTTAATACTTATGAGACAGATCTATATAGATTATTCTATAATATCATTGGCATCGAAGGTAAGAGCTTCAATATAGCTGTAGCTGTAGATAATGAATATCAAGAAACTAATCTACGTGCTATGAGTCTAGACCTAAAAAACAAACTACGTATATATAAGAAGAGAGAAATTCCTTTAAATGAATATGATGCTATCTATACCGATAGTTTATTCAAACTAGAGCAATACTCTCCTAAAGTTGAAGGTAAACACGTCTTCGCTTTACGTAACGCTATTAATACAGATTATGACTATACATTAGGTAAGTATATAGTCCAAGCCAAGTTCTACGATATGTTTCCTAAGAACTTATTTTACGTTACTGAACCATATGATAAATTAGTTAAAATTGCGAGGTAATTATGCATATCTACTCTAATATTGTAGAGCAAAAAACTTTACATGAACAAACTATGGCAGTGTTGCAAATCATTGCTGATTCTTTAGTTACATCCTTTGGACCTTATGGTTCCGCTACTCAAATCAAGAAAGATGACATTCTTCCTAAATTCACTAAAGATGGTCATACTATCTTGAAAAATATCTACTTCAATGGTACTTTAGAAATGAGTATCCGTGAAGTATTAGAAGACTTAACTTCCCATGTAGTTAAGAATGTTGGTGATGGTACCACATCTGCTATCTTATTATCCCAACTTATTTATAAACGCTTGGCTTCTAAATGTGAACCAAATCTAGATAATGCTGAAGTATATAACTGGCATTTACCACCAGCAGAATTAGAACGTCAACTTAATGACTTGGTTAAACGAGCTTCTGAAATCATTATGTCTCAAACTCGTGAAATTAAAACATATGAAGATATTCATAAGATTGCTCTAATCTCTACAAATAATAATGAAGAGATGGCTGAGTTAATCTCTGGTATCTATATGGAAAATGGTACTGATGTATATATTGACGTTAAACGTTCTATGGATAGTCAAGACTATATTAAGATCTTTGATGGTATGACTCTCGATGCAGGTTATGCTGATAAAGTATTCGTTACTAATGAAGCTGAATCTACTGCAGAAATCAATGCACCTAAGATCTACTTCTTCGAAGATCCTATTGATACTCCAGAAATGATTAACTTCTTCTCTGCTATTATTTACCATAATATCATGGAACCTTTAAAAGATCGTCGTGAACTAACTCCAACAGTTATCATGTGTCCTAAAGTATCCAGTGATATTGCAGCTGTTATGGATCCATTGGTTAAGACAATGATGAATGCTAAAGCTAATAACTTTAATATCCCATTCTGTCTTGTATCTGATATCTATAAAAAAGAAGTACTTATGGACTTAGCCAACTTATGTGATGCTCGTACAGTTCGTAAATATATCAACTTAGAGCAACAAGAAAAAGACCAAGAGAATGGTGATGCTCCTACAGTTGATACAATTGTTGATTGGTGTGGTACTGCAGATGCAGTTGTTGCTGGGTATAATAAGACTAAAATCATTAACCCTAAACTCATGTATAAAGAAGGTACTACAGAATTCTCCGACTTCTATAAATCTATCATCAATAACTTGGAAATGCAATTAGCTCAAGCTAAACAAGATGGTAAGAATTTAAATGATATTGGTAACTTACGTCGTCGTATCCATAGCATGAAAGCTAATATGGTTGATTTATATATTGGTGGATCTACTCCAGAAGAACGTGATAATCGTTTCGACTCTGCAGAAGATGCTGTATTGAACTGTATGTCTGCAGCTGAACATGGCTATGGTTGGGGTGCAAATATCCAAGCATTCAATGTATTCACTGACTTATATAAAAATCCTAATAGTGGTATTATCAGTGTAGTATATAACTCCTATTTAGATTTACTTGCAAAACTTTATGGTTCTTCCCTTGGTGAAGTACCTTCCTCATATTCCGAAGCGTCTGATGAAGTTAAGAAGATGATTCAAACAACTATTGATACTAAAACACCTATTAACTTACGTACAGGTAAAGCTGATGGTTTAGTATTATCTTCTATCAAATCAGATATCACTGTGTTAGACATTGTTGCTAATGTGGTTGGTATGCTTGTTACGACTAAGCAATTCCTTTGCCAATCTCCAGCACACAATATCTATAAAGATTAATTGTCCAGAGCAAGCTTACTGGGGTAGGAATTGAATTCCTATCCTGGTAAGAACCTCATTAAGGAGAAGTTTGGATGGCTAAGTTAGAAATGACTTTAGATGAATATGGAAAATCTCCTGCGGGTAAAGGTAATGTAACTGGCTCGCAATATTTAGCTGAAGCTTATAAGAAAAAATTTGAAAAAGTTATGTTAAGATACAATGGGAAGATTGAGCATAACTTCTTCAATGACGGAAAAAACTATTTTATTCTCCTTAGAGTACCATCAGAGATAGTACCTAAGTTTACATATGAAGTTGTATTTAAATTCTCTCCTAAGAGTGTTACTGATTCTCACTCTAGTACATTGAAGAATTATAAAGTACAATTCTTTTCTAATGACCCAGCTTTCGTTTTCACATTTGCCCATGTATATAATGCAAATGGCATCTTAGTAGACGAGCTTTTAGATAAAGTGCCCGATGAAGTGCTTAAATCTAAGCCTAAAGAACGTAACCCCTATGGGGTAATAAATTTCGCTAAAATTCTATACTTCGGGTTCCTATATATACGTCAACATGGCTATCTAGAGAAGCATTATTATGAAGAATCCAATTTAGTAATTAGAAATGCTAAAGATTTCTTTAAATTAGTAACTGATTGTAGCACTAAAGCACAACTTCGCCTTGAAGGTGAAAAGAATGCTCGAGCTATAGATCCATTATTTAAACATAGATTACTCAAAAGGGGAGTTAAATCTGGCGGTAATGCAAATAAGGTAGTTAAGCATATTGGTAAAATTAAAACTACTAACACAACTGCCGCATCAATGCGAAGCAAGACTCTTAGTAAGAATATCAAATCTAATATTAGAAAGACCAAGACTACGAAACGAATCTAAAATCATATATTATAATAATGAATGTAATAATGATATTCGTTTATGTATGAGGAGGAAATAATGCAACTAACAGAAGCATTGACAAGTAGAACTGTTCGACGTAACATCGAAGAGTCGGGGGAAATATATGATAGAGAGTACTCTATTCGTACTCCAGAAGTGAAAACGTTCTCTATGTCTATTAGACCAGAGGATGCAATTCCACCTATTGATGATTGGTATCCAACATCAGAGGAAGATAAAGTATTAAAGACAATTAGAGGTAAACAAATTATTGCTCCATTGTCTCAAATGCTTACTAATAACCAAGAAGAAAGTATTATCTTTAACTCATTTATATTGAGTATTAAGAAATGCTATTCTTCAGAAGAACGTGTAGATCATTTTACACATTATCTAAATTATTTTCTAAAATTCTATGATCCTGACCATGAATTGATCGCTATCTATGCAAGAATTAAGTTCTTGATTGATACTGATGAATCTAATGTGTACGATCTAGATACATTTATGGCAGATATTAAACGAGATATCTTGTTTAGTACATTTGCTAGAAAAGTAAAGGCATTGAATGAGGATAACTTTATCATTCATATTAAACGTAATAAGAAGAATGGTAATGTACTTCAATATGCTAATAAGCATCTTCAAGCATTAATGGAAGTAAGCATGTTTCAATTGATCTTGATTCCATTATTAATCCATTATGCTTATATTAAGAAGATACAAAATATAGACGAGTATTTGATGAAGTTCTATGATATCCTTATTGTAGATATGCATCCTGATATGGATCTATATACTAAGTTATCTGAAACGACTAGTAGTCGTATATTACAAGATATGAATAAGAATATTGGTGCATGGGATCGACAATTTATTCGTTCTCGCAACAAATTCTCTCATAGCTTTGATACAATCATTAGTATTATCATCCAAGTTATTCCAAAAGCTGTTTATAATGGTACGCTATTAAATCTAATCTATGTATCCATTAAAAACAATATCAAGAATAAGGTTGTTAATGCTAAATATGAATTCGCATTCAATCAATTATCATCTGACCGTAATGAAGGTGATGATGATGACAATTCAGAATTCGATAAATTTGAAAGTCATCTATCTAAAAAGAATGAAGCCTTATTGATTCATAACCAAGTAAACTTCAAGAATACTATGAAGCAAATTGAAGAACGATTTGGTCCATTCTCTAAAGAAGAGATTGATTATTATAAGATAGAGTTATCTAAAGGACGTAAGTCTCCAATTGTACCACATCAAAAGATGCTAGTATGCTATCTATTCTATAAGTGGTTTGGAGATCCATCTTCTTTAGGATCTATTGATTTAACTAACTATATCAAACTTATCATTGCAGCTAAACGTATATTAGCATCTAATGGTTTATATACAATGGAAGCAATCTTATCTGGTAAGTTTGTTAAAGTAATTAAACGGGTTAATATGAATAAGAAAGAGTTAATGAAGATTACCTCTTCTAAAACATATGAATCTGTTGCATCTATTTATCGGAATGATAAGATTACTAATCTACTCATTTCTATGCTTGCTACTATAGTATCATCTAAGTTCCAAATTATTGATTTCGATAATAAGGAGAATACTGGTAAAGCATTCATCCCTCAACAGGAATTACTTAATGAGGAATTCTTGATCTATGCTAGCTTGATTAATAATGGTTAATATTTAGGGTAAGAGAGTTTAGTCTCTCTTACCCATATATTTTTATTCAAAGGAGGATTAATATAATGAGATTTACATTGAAGAATGATTTACCAAACGGATTCTATACACCAATTCTTAAGAGATATTATAGATATCTCTTTGGTCCAATTGTTATCACTGGTAATATGAATACTAAATCTGTATGTTTTATATGTGGAGTATTTAAGAATGGGTATAGATATACTATGAATCTTATATTCAAAGATGATACTCTAAGAAAGATTTATTTTAACGTAACTAAATTAGAATCTGGTACAATATTGAATCTTATGGCTGAAAAAGAAGACCTAGATGATGTACTAGAATACATCTATTCTAATTATATTCTTAACAAGGATCTAGATCTTATTGAAGGTGAAAATAATGATTAGCTTAGAAGGTATGCCAGAGAATTTTTATAATATTATATTTGGAGATGTAACTATAGAGGAATTCTTACCAACTATAGTTGTAGAATGTAAATATAATGATGCTTATATAAGCGTAAATGGAAGATTGATAGTTAATAAAGAAATGGCTAGTATTGTCTTAGCTAATATAGAAATTAACGAATATGATACAACTGATCCAGAGTATCCTGTTGAAAGTTCATATCATTCGGCTAGAACTGAATATCTACGTATAAATAGAGTACTAGATGTATTCAGAGAAGGTAATAAACTATATGGATATAATAAGAAGATTAAGATAACCAATATGGAGGATAAATAGAATGGTTAACTTTAATGAAATAATTGATAGTATTAGACCATTACTATTTGGTAAAGTATCTATTCATGAGTTTACAAGAGAACTAAATATCCTTTGTAAAATCGATCAAGAAGATATTAAGATAACTGGTAAGTTAATGGTAGATAAGAATAATGGTCGTGTTAATCTTGCATATATTAATAGTAAGAAGCCAGAAGATGATAAACGATCTGTTATGCTATGTAAAGCTAATCATGTTAAGATGGTTAATCTACTCAATAAGTTTGAAGATTATAGTAAGAGATATGGTTATGATCCAACTATTAAGGTTTCAAGTAGATTCATTAATAAAGGAGAAGACTAATGCTTAGACTAGGTGAAGTAGCAGAAAGTGTAAATAATTTACTATTCGGTAATATTACTATTAGTGAAACTCAAAATACATTCTCTGTAGAATGTATCCATAAAGATGATTATTATCATATTAAAGGTAGATTCTTAATTGAGAAAAAAGATAATAAGATAAGCTTTGCATATATTAATATGCTAGATTTCGTTGAGAATGATAGAATCTATCCAGTTAAAGAAGTTACTAAACTTGGTAGAGTTAATGATGATGCAATAGCTGAAGTGCTAGAATCATTTGAAGATTGTAATCTTAACTTTGGATATAGTTCATTTATTAAACTTAAAGGAGTATTAGATAATGGAAACTAATATATCTAAATCTATCTTAGAAACGTATAAGCAATATATATTTGGTAGAGTTAATGCTGAAGTAATAAATAGAGGCAAGCATGTATACATTGAATGCCGACAATGTAAAGATGGTATTACTTATGAATCTGGTATGGTATTTGATATAGCTGGAGCTAAACCAATATTGAAGAGATTATCATTTGAGATTCATAACTATGGGTTAGATGATGATGTATTATTCATCATGGAATCTAATACTAATATATATATGCATGAAACTTTAATGATCATTTTAGATACAGTATTAACTAAATCTCTTAAAGTAGAGGGAATTATCTATTCTAAATACGGATCAACAAAAGAATAATACCTAATTCTAATATGTAAGGAGATTTACTATGTTACTAAAGGGATATTATACTTTGATTAGCAATAAGCTGAGAAAAGATAAGACCGTATTTAAATCTGATTATACTGGATATAGATTCTATGTAAATAGAGATAACTTTTATGTAGCTGATACTGGAGATATCAAATATGCATTAGATGAAACTGATAATGTAATGATACTTGCCCCAGAAGGATATATAAATGTAAATAACCCAGATCCTAAAGCAAAAGAAGCATTTACTGATATGCTTGATTATATGGATACGAGAGAATATACTGAAAAGCCACTAGGAGTCTAACTCCTAGTGGTATATTTTATTTGGAGGAAAACAAAATGAAATCAAAAGTTATTCAAGAATTCAAAGGTGAAATCAATGGTATTGAATTTAATAACCAAGACATCTATTGGGAAGTAGATTATATTATAGGTGAACTTGAATGTCTATTAGATATGGAACTTCCTACAGAGTTCATTAAAGACTTTGCTGATGCTTATACTGAATTATATAATAGTGTAGATACAGAATATCTTTATGACTTTAAATCCGAAATGATTAGTTCATGGGATATGGATATTAAAGATATTAGAGATCTAAGATTTAATCTTGCATATGGATATAGAACTGATAAGCTAGATGAAATTAATGAGAAGATTGCTGACTGGGATAATACATACGGTAAGAAATAATACAATAGTCCATAGGAGTTAATCTCCTATGGACATTTTAACTTTTTTTATTTATATATTATAATGGTGATATGATATATTCTTATAGTGTTTTTAGTAAAGGAGGAAATATATCATGGCAAGAAAAACAGTATTGCAACACTTAGACGGATATAATGAAGTAGATCTTAAAAACTATCTCTTTTGTATCCGTCACGGCTTAAGAGGATCATCTAGGTTTTATACGCTTAAAAACAGGTATATGGTAGGGCGAGATGCCCGTAATATATTGACTTTCGAAAAGCGTATTGGTAAACCTTTTGATAAGATTACTTTACGTGATCTTCTTCATTCTGATCAACGCAGTATGTATACTGCAATATGCGATAATATCTATTTTAGATACTTTAATATAGATCTTATCAAGGATATAGTATCTAATTCTGAACTAACTATAGCAGATATTTCAAGTAGATATTGTATCCCATCTAATAAAGCTCAAGGGCTTAGTGTATTTGACTTTGATGAATATAGCTATATTGCTAAATTCGAGGAGGAGAAATGATAGTTAAAAGGAAACTTAAACATATTCCCGAGAAGGGGTTACGAAATGTAATGTTTATTATTGATAATAACATTAAGCGAGACAAGAATATTGATGGTATTACCGAATTACCTAGTGGTAAAAGAGGCTCTATATATAATGATTATAATATAGTAAAACGTCTTGCTGAAACATTTAAAGTTGATGATTTTAGAAAGATAACTGTTAATCATTTAGCTGAGCATAATTATTTCGATAAGCGAATAATGAATAATATCTTCTTTAGATATTTTAACCCAGACTTAATAACTGACTTGCTAACTATAAAACTTGGCGTTAAACCTAAAGGTATCAATGCTAGATATATTAGAAGGATAAAGTCTGCTCTTAAGGATTATTCAGATTCTTCTTATCTAAAGAAGTATAGTGTCTCTTCTAATTGCATTTCATTATACAAAACTCTTAATGAGAAAAATTTAGATCCTATTAAAACTGCAGAAGCTATTAGACAAATTTTAATAGACATCAATGAGGGTAACTTTACATATGATACTCTATTCGATGCATTAGGAGGTAAGAATAAACATACTCAGACATTATATGATAAGATAATGGAGAATATACATTTTTATCTAAACGTAAAGAAGTATATTAAGGACTTTAATATGTATGGATATTTTATTCATGATGGTGTAAAATATAAGAATAGTCATGATCTTAATATTCCTATATATACCCCATTAATAAGCTTATTGAAGCCAAATAAATCTGGCTATATTTTAAATGAAGAACTTGAATTAGTAAAAGCAAATAAGGAGTAATTATCATGAGCAAAACTGAATTAGTACAAGAAGTAAAAAGTTTCTGGAAAAAATCTGGTGGTGATCTAAGTGCTACTTATGAAAAATTCAGTGCAGATTTATCTCCATCTGATGTGTATGATATCATATTAGATAAATTTAATCCACAAGATGAAGATGATGATATCAAATTATGTGATGTCAAACAAGGAGTAATCCGTCGCTCTATTACTATTAAAGATAAATCTGAAAAGAAAAAAGAAGATAAAGATGGTAATAGAATTAATCCGTTCTTAGACGAAGATGATAAGAAGAAAGAGGCTGAAGAAAAAATTATAGATACAAAATCTAAATATAATGTCAAAGTAGAAACTCTTTCTCCTATAGATTATAAACCTGAATCTAGAAGTATTGAAATTTATGAACCAAAGCCAGTTGTAGAGAATACAACAAGCACTCTGAATTATGAATCTATTGGCTTTGCTATTGGGTTTAAGAAAGCTAGTGCTAAAGAAGTATTAGAGTTGGCTAATGGTAATACTGCTAGATTAATTCCAGCATTACAATGGTTATATAAACAAACTTCTGAAGAGGAATTACGTCAACGTATCCAAGAGATTACATTAGATGTGCTTTTTAACTAATGGTTTAACAAGGAGGTAATACATCATGGTATTAGATCTAATTGATTCCCTATCTAAAGAAAATTGGGATGGTATTTGTAATGTAATTGAAACTACAGGTAAAGCTGCCGGTGCAGTATTAGCTGGTTATGCAGCAGTTGAAGGAGCTAAAGCTTTAGCTAATCGAGGTAAAGAAGAAAGTATTAATACTGATTCTATTACTAAAACAGATGTTGAAAAATTGATTGAAGCAAAAATAGCAGAAGCTACAGCTCATCATGATGATTTAGTTAATACTATTAATAATAAATAGTCTATAGGAGGAAAATGATATGAATTTCGCAGAATTTGTAAGCAAAGCAGGTAAAGCAGCATTTGAACTAAGTAAAGAAACAGGTACATCTGTAGCAGCCATCTTAGGCGGTGTAGCAGTAGTAACTGCAGCAGTATGTACTGGTGTTGCTCAAATTATTGAAGCTAAAAACAAATATAAGAAAGACGAAGAAAAATAATGGATATCGGCAGCAAATTGAAATCGCTAATTCCTAATAGCCAGTTTGCTGCTGGTAAAAAGGAATTAGTCTTACGATGTCCATATTGTGGACATACATCTTCGGCTGGTAAGAAACACATGTATATAGGCTTATCGAAAGATAAGCCTTACATGTTTAACTGCTTCAAATGTGAAGCTGGTGGATTAGTCAATAGAACTTTCCTTAATCTTTTGAATATTAGAGATGAGGAACTTATTCAAGCTATTGATATTCATAATAAAGAGATGAGACAGAGTAGAGGCAATTCATACTCTTCTAATCATATTCGAGAACCTCAAGTGGCATATGATGCATTTGAGGTAAACTATGATATATATCCAGATAAGGTTAATTATATCAATGGTCGTCTCGGTACTAACTTATCAGTATCTGAGATGATGAATATGAAGATTATCTTCGATTTCTCTTTTTTTAAACGCCAGATCATGAGGTATCTGGGAGCTACAGAATCTGATTTTGAAAGAATTCAGAGAGACTATGTAGGATTCCTCTCAGTTAATAATACATCACTGTCTATGCGTTGTATTAGAGAAATTGATAGTAAATATAGATATCTAATCTGTAAGCTAGATGATAGAGATATTTATAATAAAGCTTTCTGTATACCATCTTCTATTCCATATACATCTGATAGAATACAAGTACATATAGCAGAAGGTCAATTTGATATCATATCTATATATAATAATATTACCAATAGATCTACAGGTATATACTTTGCAGCTGCAGGTAATAAATACTCAGCTATCTTAAAGTATATCTTATCTAAGGGTATAATGTATATGGATATTCATCTATACTTTGATAATGATTCAGCTGGTGAAATAGCTAAGAGACAAATAGAATACTTTATAAAGAATAATATAGCATTCTTTAGAGGATCTAGAGTCTTTGCTCATGTAAACAAAGCTGATAAAGATTACGGTGTATCTATAGATAAGATACAAGATTTCTGTACACAAATAATATAGTGGTATGGGCTTAAAAGTCCATACCGCTTTATTTTTTTGTCTTAAACATCACATTAATAAAGGAGGTCGACTATGGGTAAATTCCTTGACACTACATATACAGCCACGATAAACTCTATATTAGAGTCTCAAACTAAACGGCTTGATAATACATTCTATACTTTTACAGATAAGGCTCCTACTACATGTACTTACTACAATATCAATACTAGTAAGAGTACATTAGATGAGTCTACAAACTTAGCTTATAGTTATACTGATGGAGATTCTCCATTAAGATATAATAAAATTAAAGATACAGTTATCTTTGGTCTTGATAGAATTCAAGTCCAAATGGATGCTGGTGATTTTGGTCTTGAATCTGATACAATTGAAGGTGATGCATATGTTTTACCTAATGCATTTAAACCATATCCTCAAGACTACTTTATCATTAATCATACTAATGAAGAATATCTCTTTAAAGTTACAAGTGTATCTTTAGATACATTACCTACTGGGGCTAATATGTATAAGATCTCTTATCGTCTAAGTTCCCATGATGGTGATAATACTGATATTGATTCTCTAGTTGTAGAATCTTATACTATGGATACAACCAATATTGGTACAAATCTATCTCTAGTAATCAAAGATGATGATTATGCTTATATTAGTAAACTAGAAGAAATCTGTAAAGATATGATTGCTTACTATAGAAGTCTCTTCTATAGTAATAAAACTCAGACTTTTATTTTTTCTTATGATGACCACAATTTCTATGATAGTTATATGATTGAATTCATCAAACGTCATGATATTATGAATACATCTGATTTAGATTACTTACACGTAGCACATCAAATGACTCCTAGAGCTACATTTGCATTAGACTATTCTAAATCTTTCTTCCATTCATTAGAAAGAAAAGATATTGGTACTATATGTAATCCATCTTGTTATGGTATGCTAGTAGAAGATAAGACATCTTTGTTATATTATAGCTTAGAGAAGTATTACTATATCTTCCATGAGTATAAGATGGGTGATTATTGGCAAGTACCTTCATATGATGATGATACAGTTATGCGTATTAGAGATAATGAACGGTATGAGACTGATGATCTAAACTATTTCAAGAATATTATCATTGATTACTTTAATGATAATACAGATAAGATGAATAGATATGAAGAATTCTTACTTAAGACACTAGAAGACTTTAACTATACTATCCCTCAACATGATATATTTTACTACGTTCCTGTGATTATTTATATCCTAGAACGTCAAGTTCAAACAATATTAAAAAATGTATCACGTTAACATATCAATAATCTTAATGGAGGTACTGCAATGAACAGTGAACTCGATCAATATTTTAAAGAGCAAATTGACGAGAAAGATGCATTTGACGTAATGGTCGATGAAAATGCTTTCTTGGATTCTTTAATTGCTAAAAGAGATATCATTGATGCCATTGAAAATGGTGACGATGATGACGAAATTATGGATGATGAAGATATTGCATTATCTACATTATCCGATGATGATTTAGATGATCTAGCAGATGATAATGATGATTACATCGATTCTGCTATAGATTAATATTTTAAGGAGGATTTTATAATGGCAGATGATAAAACTATCCATCAAGAGCTTGATGATGCTGCAGCTACTGTAGAAGACGTTGTTGCTGATTCCACTGCTACTGATAACGATATGGATAACACTATCGATAACGTCGTTGATGCTATGGACGAAATCGAATTAGATGATGACGATGACAATACTGACATCGATTCCGTAGCTGAGTTAGAAGATGAAGAAATTGATATTGAAGCTGACGATGAAGATGAAGCAGCTGAAATTGAATTGCTTTCTGATATCGATCGTACTCATGAAAATGACAGCAAAGATCTTGCTGAAGAAATCGAAGATAACGTTGAGCTTAAAGAAGCTTATGATCTTATCGATGATGAATTAATCGTTTCTATTCAGGAGGCATATGATGAGCACTTTGAAGACTAAACTTGTTAATGTTGAATGCCGTCGTCCAATTCGTTTACGTAACAAATTCGTTCGTGGTATTTATCGTGAATTATTGACTATAGAAGAAATTGCAGATTGTATTGCACAACAATCTACAGTACGTGAAATCCTTCCTACTGGTGATACAGTAGTATTAGACTTCACTAATTACAATACAGAAGTTCTTCCTTCTATTTCCGAAGAAGAAGCAGAAGCTGCTCGTAAAGAAGCTGAAGCAAAAGCTAAAGCTGCTCGTAAAGAAGCTGAAGCAAAAGCTAAAGAAGAAGCTTTACGTAAAGCTGAAGAAGAAGCTGCTAAAAAAGCTGCTGAAGAAAAAGCTAAAGAAGAAACTAAAGCTGCAGTTGCTCCTGCAAAAGAAGAAGAAATCGTTGAAGATGCTGAAGAAAAAGTTTCTGAAGCTAAAAAAGCAACAAAAAAAGAAAAATAATACACATATAGCTCCCATAGGATCTTTGAATCCTATGGGAGATATTCTACTATGCTTTTCTTTTTTTACCATAGATTCTTACATGAATGAATCTATGTAGGTATTGAGCATAATTACCAAGTAAGAATATAGTCACTAGTTTAGCAAGATTACCTAATACCATTACTGTAGTTGCAGTATTGATATTTTGAGTAGCATTCATTGTTAACCAGTATGACCATCTAACCATAAAGTGTGGATCTATTACAGATCCAATAATGATTACCATTGTAAGTAATAATACTAAATAGTATATTACTAACGTTGGTCGGAATTGTGATTCCAATTTCTTAATTTCTTTTATTGTGAATAGCATGATATAACCTCCTTAACTATAAATCTTATATCACTATATCACACTTATAATATATTATTCTAGAGGTATTTATGAAGATCTATTATCAAATGTCTACTAAAAATGCTAGCTTCATAAAGATGCATCAGTATTTAAAAGCCATTGGGATAAAGAATAATAAATTCATGCTTGCACTTCTAGATCCAGATCTTGCTGGCATAGACCCACATGATCCTAACTTGAGTGCATACTACAAGGGTAAAGTGCTAGCCGAATGTATGGTAAACTTTTGGTATTTTGCTCGTGAAGTAGTACGTGTACCAGACCAAGGTGGTAGTGGTAAAGGTATTCCATTAGAACTACACCGTGGTAATATGGCATTATTCTTCTGCTCTATTTATAATATGAATATATTCTTAGAGCTCCCTCGTCAGCATGGTAAAACACTATCAGCAGACGTTAGATATTTACACTTATTTAACTTTGGTACATCTAACTCTACTATTGCATTTATGCATAAAGCATTGGACGGTTCTAAAGATAACTTACAAACACTTAAAAACTTACGTGAGTGTTTACCTCCATATCTACGTATGGATCAAACATTCTCTCGTGATGGTAAGAATGCTAAAGTATCAGATACAGTTTTGAGACTTGAGCATGCCGTTAATAGAAATAAGATTATCACTGTAGCTTCTGCTCGTAATAAGACAGCTGCACAAAACACTCTTCGTGGTAAATCTATTCCGTTACTCTGGGGTGACGAATGGGGATTTGCACCATATAATGAAATCATTTATCTTAATACAGTTCCTGCATTTAAGAGAGCTGCCGATAATGCTAGAGCAAATGGTGCACCATATGGTATCCTATTCACTACAACACCAGGGTTCTTAACTTCCTCTGAAGGTATCTTTGCATACCAAATGAAAGAAGATGCAGTTCCATTCTCTGAATTCTGGTATGATAAATCATATCAGCAGATTATGGATATAATGAATTCTAATACCAAGTCTACTTTCGTATATATCAAGTTTAGTTATGCTCAACTTGGTAAATCTGAAGACTGGTTTAGAGAAATCTGTAGAACTATGAATAACCGTTGGGAAGACATCCGTCGTGAAGTACTTCTTGAATGGTCTCAAGGTTCTGATAACTCTCCATTTACTTTAGATGAATTAGAAACAGTATCCCGTTTAACTAAAGATCCTGATTCAGTCATTGAAGTATTAGGTGGTAAATTCCAAGTCAAACTATTTGGTAAGATTGACTATGGACGAAATGGTAAACCTGTAGATCCTCCAATAATGGGGGTTGACGTATCTGGTGGTTATAGACGAGATAGTTCTGCTATTACTATTATTGATAGTAAGACTACTAAAGTTATTGGTACGTTTAAATGTAACTATATTAGTCAAATTGAGTTGGCTAAGATTATAGTTGAATTGACACAAAAGTATATGCCTAACGTTGTAATCAACGTCGAACGAAATGGTGTAAGAACGCACTGCATAGATAGAAATGTCTATGTATCAACAGGGTTAATTGCTTTGACGTATGGGAGTAAAAGTTATCTCCCACGTTTAGCAGCGAAAGCTTCTTTATATAAAGAAGACACGTTCAACGATCATCTCCTGACGGGAGAGTAGAACCGCAAGCGATTGGCGGAGGAAAAATCCTGGTCTCAGCAAGTAAAGTTGGAGAACGACAAATGATCTAGTCACGTCCTGTAATGGGAGTGGATGCCAGAACGCACGGGTATAGAGTAGCGTCTATATCTAAATAAAAACGGGTTCGGGGCGTCAGTTATAGCGTTATTGAAAAAAGCAGGTATATCTAAGAACTTATACTTCGAGCATAAAGAAAAAATACTCGAAGAACGTTTTGAAGGACCTGGGGCAATTAAGAAGACTAAAGCTTTAGTTAAAGTATTTGGTCTTGATTCAACTAAGAATGTACGTGAACTCTTAATGGAAATCTTAAGAGAACGTATGGATAATCATAAAGATAAGTTTGTTACAAGACAACTTTATGATGAATTTATTGGTTTAGAAGTTAAACGTAATGGTAAGATTGAGCACTCTGCTAATACACATGACGATTTAACTTTCTCTTATCTCATGGCATTATATGTATGGTATGAAGGTAAGAATCTTAAAGAAAACTTCGGTATTACAAAGCAAGGTATCAAGACTGATAATGATGTCGATGATGTAGTATTCGATGTTGGTACAGAAACTGTTGAGATCTATGATGAAATCCATCAAGTTCAACAGGAAATGAATAAAGATAATCCTGAAGATATTAGTCCGATGGATAAGTATAAAGCCATGGTTAAAGCTCATGGTATTACTTATCAAGAATGGGAGAAAGCTGAGAGAGCTAAAGAAGATGCAGCTCTTAAAGAAGCATTTAGAAATCCTGAATTCTTAAAAGCTTATGCGTATAAATACAATATGACCAAAGATGCTATAGATCAAATACGTAATGAGACTGAAGGAGAATTAGATCCATCAGCATTTACTTCTATTTATAGTTTAGATGATCCAAATGTCAAGAGTCATATATCTGGTAACCTTGCAAAATTTTATGATAAAGTTTAAAAATTATTTATCTAGTTACAATATAGTAAATTTATACAAATCTATTTTTGTAAGGAGGAGCTATGTTCGGATATAGTACAGCAAGTGGCTATGAGTTAGCCAATGAGCATCAGTTATCTGAAATCTTAGCAAATTTTAGTAGTGATTATATTTATGATGTGATCTCTGATCAAATCAGTAAACGTTACGAGTTTGCTATTATACCAAAACCTAATATTGTAAACACATTTAAATCTAACTTTGATAATATCCGTGCAAACTTCCCAATGGATGTCGAAAATACTAATTCAGTAGAGAACGACACATATCGGAATATCATTGATATTATCTGTAATTCATGTAATATGTCATTCGATAATACAACGGATGATAATATTTATCTTGCTGCAGCTACATTATATGACTTCTTAGTCTGTAGCTTCAATAAGCATATGGTCGATTTCGTTATTGGATTGATCATTAGAGAACAAGATTCCATCTATGCAGCTTTAGAGCTAGAAGAATCTAAAAAGAATAAAGATAGTTCTACTATCTATAATCGTAAGACTATGGAGAATACTAAGTTAGCAGTTATTAATGCTAACTTACCTCAAGTACTCCAATATGTCGCTACATTAGAAATCAATATGATTGATCTCCTCCAAGGATGCTACCAACCGCCTATGGTTGATTTGATTGTAAACAACTTTGGAGAGAATGTAAATATATATAATGATTTTATGAAAGTTATTCTATCTAATGAAAACTTCTTACCTGAGTATATTACTGAGATACGTCTACGTATCCAAGGGTTAGGTTAATCATGGAAAAGAAAGAAATTACTATTACTAGAGACTTCACTAGACCTACATATCGTCCTAGTGAAAATATTGATGAATCTAAAATGACAGAAGCTACTGCTTTTGATCATGATATTATTTTAGAAGAAGATGAGGAGAATTCTAATGACAACTGCTAAAGAAGACATTAAATTTGTAAAAAACTTGGCTAAAGATGCTGAGGGTTTAACTGAAACTGAAATCAATGAATTGGAAACTGTATCTGAGGAAGATATGGCTAAATTCCCTGAAGGTGAAATTGTTCAACCAATCGCCCCAGAGACTATTCCTACTGTAGAAGAAATCGAAAAGATGGAAAAAGTAGAAGTATTACCTGAGGAGGATAAGGCTGAAGCCGATTTTCCCTCCAACGAAACAACAGTTGAGAGCGGACATGAAGGCAACGCTACTCCAGTTAAAATCGCAAGCAGAATTACTAGCACCGATGGAAATTCCGAAGATGTCGAAAGTTCTGTCGATAGTGAAGAATTGGAGAAAATCCTAAAAGACTTTGATAGCATCAATATCACTGTAGAGGATGTTAAAGCTCAACAAGCTGAGTCTGAAGACTTTAAAGATATTGAATTATCTGATGAAGTATATCAAGATATTATTCATACATATGCTTCTCTTCAAAATGATCCTCAATCTGACATCTTGATGATTTTAGGACCTCAAGCTAAACAAGAGCTTTTAGTTCAAGCTAATAAACTTGGTATCAATACTAATGATTCTACAATCTATAAATTCTTCGTTGAAGGTTTCATTCGTGAAATCTGCGGTAATGCATTTATGGATAAAGGTCGTGACTTTGTTAATGATGCGATTAAGAAAGTTAATGAACTTGAAGAAACTAAAGAAGTATCTAAATTATTAGAAGATTACATTGCAGAAACTTATGAAAATCGTATTACTGAAATGAATCGTATTATGGATTCTACAGATAATCAAGAAGTTCATGAGCATTGTATCAATGTATTGAATGCTAATGAAGATGCTAAAGAATATGGTTTCTTATATAAAGCATTGGATAATAAACCATCTTATCTTAACGTCGGTAAAGCATTCAAACATCAACAACGTAACGTTGAAGCTATTCATAATGCTCTATTACGTCTTGGTATCAAGAATATCAATGTAGGCGTATTCATGGATGCTATCTCTGAATTCACTTCCTTTGAAGTAGAATCTATCAATATCTTCTCTATCTTGATGGAACTCCTTGTAGTTACAACTAACTTTAGTGATAAAGTTCAAATGATGCGGTTGTATACAATGATGCTTCTCTTAAGTGGTGCTCTTCATTCTATGAAGACTAAACAAGAAGTATCTGGTATCTTCCAAGAAGCAGCATTTAACTATCAACGTTTATGCTCTACAATCTCCACTGGTTTTAAAGCTTATGAAAATGGTTTAAAAGCAAAAGCTGCAGAACCTAAAGCTCCTAAAACTAAAAAACGTAGAAAATAATTATAGACATATGAATAATGGTTTACCCCAATGGTGAAAAACCATTGGGGGTCATTATTTTATAATTCTATTTTTTCTAAAAGGAGAAAGTATTATGCCTGATAATGAAGTACTTGGTAATACTGCTACTCAGCCTACTACTACAGCAGATTCTGCTCCTGTAAATAAGATTGATGGTGTATTCCGAGAAGATGCTGATAAAAAGGGTACTGGTACTGTCACATATACAGATGGTACAGTTTTAAACTTTGTTCGCAATGCTTTTGATCATACTGATGAAACAGTTAAAAAAGTATTAAAAACTGACAAATACAAATACGTATCCCCATTTGATGTAGCTAAAGCTCAAGGTAAAACATTAGATGAACGTTGCTACGTTCCTGGTAAATTAGGTGGCTTAATGGAATCTGAAGTTCAAGAAACTGCAGTTGCTATTAAAATCACTTATGGTCCAACTGAAAACGTTGAAGTAGAAGATAGACGTCCTACTGCAATTGAAGTATTAGTTGATGATGAAGGTAACCTTCATGGTGATGCAGAAGATTACAACTCCCTTAAGGGTTCTGGCTACTATGTAGTACAACGTCCTGAAGATGTAATTGCTGAGCATCCTGAAATTGTTAAAGAATACCAAGCTGCAGTTATTCGTTTGACTAAAACTCAAATTAAAGAAGCTAAAATCAATAAAGAAGGTTTCATCGAAATCGTTTACTCCGATGATGCTGTAGTTAAATTCGACAAAGCTGGTAAAATGGTTTCTGATGGTCGTTCTGCTGAACCTGAAAAACCTTATGAAGACTTCTCTGATGTATTGAAAGCTAAAATCCTTGAATCTGTTGATAAGAAAACTACAGATGAAAATGGTAAAGAAGTTGAAAATGCTAATAAGATTGCTATTACTGAATCTAAAGAAGTTGGTTCTCATAAATTCACATTCAATTTCGCTGATGGTTCTACTGTAATCGCTTTAGATGGTCGTATCATCTCTGATACTCGTACATTCGGTCGTAAATATCAATCTGTATATACAGAAATGATTTACAAATACACTGAACTTCTTGATGTAGCTACTGACTACTTCCATGAAGACCCAGAATTGACTGAATCTGAACAACGTCAAATGGCAGCTCGTAAAATTATGAACTTACCTAAAAACTTGCTTGAAAAATATACTGCTAACCGTGCTATGAAGCAAGCTCGTGTAGGTCATTCTCTTAACTCTGCTAACTCCCTTGGCGTTAAGACTTCTACTGATCGTATCATTGAAGCTCTTATGGCTCAAAAATGGTCTCCAAACAAAACTAGCAGATAAAATCTAGAGGAAGGTCTTAATGACCTTCCTCAATATTTTTCAACATTATGGTAATTTAATAATAATATTTTTATAAATGGAGGTAACTAAATGGCAATTGATAATGTAATTGACCCTACCAATTGTAACCCTTATTCTACCGCTAGCGGTGATAATAAACGTGCTTGTCCTAAAGCTAATATGGTGGATATTAAAGCCGAGATTCGCCGTTCTTTATTGATCTCTTTCGTATTCTCTAATCCAGATGATAACTATAAAGTTCTTCTCTCTGAAGGTTCTAAAGAAATCTGGGAAATCGATTATGTAAAAGATGGCGAATTAAAACGTGCTGCTGGTAAAGTACGTAACTTTGAATATTGGACTAATAAACATATTGGTCTTTCTACTTATTCCGCTAATGGCGTAATTCAACGTGATGAAAAAATCGTGGTTAAATTCGATGCTTCTATCGACTTCAAAAACCAACTTCTTTCCATCGACGTTCGTAACATTCGTGGTTTAAAACCAGCTGGTGTAATCGAAGATTCTGAATTGAGTCAAGATTCCTCTGCTAACTTCATTAAAGTATCTAAGAATGCTTACAACTTCCTTAAAGTTGCATATCCTAAAGAATATGCTACAATGACTAAGTTGGATAATAACTTAAATACTGATGATACTGAATACACAGACTATATGTTTGATGGTGCTTTAGCATTGAATGAATTAGCTCCATTGAACTTGGCTAAAGTTAAATCTGCAAACTATATGTTTAGAGATAACCAAAACTTAACTCAAGTTCAATTGACTACATCTGAAAACTTAGCATCTGCAAAAGGTATGTTTGAAGGTTGTTCCAAATTGGAACAAGTTGAAATCAAGACTCCTGGTTTACAAAATGCTGAAGCTATGTTTAAAGGCTGTCAAGCATTGAAAGCATTGAAATTGAATGTGGGCTCTTTGACTACAACAAAAGATATGTTTAAAGATGCTACTGCATTAAGCACACTTCGTTTATCTGGTAAATTAAATACTGGTCTTGATTTGACTAACTGTCCATTAGATGAAGATTCTATTACATCTGTATTGGCTGCTATGAGTGATAACGGTCCAGATGAAGATAAACAAGTTCGTTTCAGAGACGCTACAGTTGCTGGTAACCTTAAAGCTATTGCTGATGGTGCAGCTCGTGCTGGCTGGGTAATTTCTGGTCTTACTTATACTACAACTACTGAAGATAAGCATGATGACAAATTAGGTAAAGATATCGTTAACGCATATGAAAACGGTAAAAAAGAGGAGCCTAAACATGATGAAGCTCAACCTAATAAACCTGAAGAAACTCATACTGAACAACCTGCAAATCCAACAACTGGTGAAGGTACTCATACTGAAACTCCAGCAAATCCTCAACCATCTACTGGTACAACCGAAGGTGAAAATACCTCCGTAACTCCAGCTAACCCAACTACTGGTGAAGGCACTCACACTGAAACTCCAGCTCCTTCTACTGGTACTACTGAGGAAACTCATACTGAACAACCTGCAAATCCTCAACCATCTACAGGTGAAACTCATACAGAAGCTCCTTCTACTGGTACTACTGAGGGAACTCATACTGAACAACCTGCAAATCCAACAACTGGTGAAGAAGGTACTCATACCGAAACACCTGCAAATCCTCAACCATCTACAGGTGAAACTCATACAGAGGCTCCATCTACTGGTGAAGGTACTCATACTGAACAACCAGCTCCTTCTACTGGTAATACTCAACCTGCTACTCCTACACCAGGCAATACTGAAACAACTCATGAAGGCGAAGAATTAGATCCTAACTTCATGGTAGATGAATATAATGGTGCTACTGGTGAAAATAAACCTAAACCAGCAGATCAAACAGGTAATACTCCAGCTGCTCCTGCTACTGGTACAACTGAAACTCCTGCAGCTCCTGTAACACCTCAACCATCTACAGGTGAAACTCATACTGAGTCCCCAGCTCCAGCTGTTGGCACTACTGAGGAAACTCATACTGAACAACCAGCTACTGGTGAAACTCATACAGAAGCTCCAGCTACTACTGGTACAGAAGGCACTCCTGCTGTAACTACTGGTTCTGAAACTACACAACCTGCAGCTCCTGTAGCAAGTGAAGAAACTCATACTGAAGGCACTCCTGCTGTTGGTACTACTGAAGAAGCACATACAGAGTCCCCAACTACTGGTGAAACCCCATCTGCAACTACTGGTTCTGAAACAACTCAACCAGCTGCTCCTGTAACTACTGGTACAGAAACTGCTCCTGTAGCAAGTGAAGAAACTCACACTGAGTCTCCAGCTCCTGCTGTTGGTACTACTGAGGAAACTCATACAGAATCCCCTGCAGTAAATACTGGTTCTGAAAGCACTCCAGCTGTTGGTACTACTGAAGAAACTCATACAGATTCCCCAGCGGCTCCTGTAGCAAGTGAAGAAACTCATACTGAACAACCGGCTACTGGTGAAACTCCAGCTGCTCCTACTACTGGTACAGAAGGTACTCCAGCTGCTCCTGTAACTACTGGTACAGAAACTGCTCCTGTAGCAAGTGAAGAAACTCACACTGAGTCCCCTGCAGTAAATACTAGTTCTGAAACAGCTCCTGTAGTAAATACAGAAACACATACAGAATCTCCAGCTGCTCCTGTAGCAAGTGAAGAAAATCATACAGAAACTCCTTCTACTGGTACTACTGAAGAAACTCATACTGAAACAGCTCCTGTAGCAAGTGAAGAAACTCACACTGAGTCCCCAGCTCCTGCTGTTGGCACTACCGAAGAAGCTCATACTGAGACTCCAGCTGTAACTACTGGTTCTGAAGGCACTCCAGCATCTCAACCAGCTACTAGTGAAGAAACTCACACTGAAACTCCAGCTGTAACTACTGGTTCTGAAACAACTCCAGCTGTTGGTACTACTGAAGAAGCTCATACTGAATCTCCAGCTGCACCTGTAGCAAGTGAAGAAACTCACACTGAAGGCACTCCAGCTGTAACTACTGGTTCTGAAACAGCTCCAGCTGTTGGTACTACTGAAGAAGCTCATACGGAAACACATACTGAAACTCCTGCTGTTACTGGTACTACTGAAGAAGCACATACAGAACAACCAGCTACTGGTGAAGGTACTCCAGCTGTAACTACTGGCTCTGAAACTCATACTGAAGAAGCCCATACAGAATCTCCAGCTGCACCTGTAGCAAGTGAAGAAACTCACACTGAATCTCCTGCAGTAAATACTGGTTCTGAAGGTACTCCAGCTGTTGGTACTACTGAAGAAACACATACAGAACAACCTGCAGCTCCTGTAGCAAGTGAAGAAACTCACACTGAGTCCCCAGCTGTAACTACTGGTTCTGAAACTACAACTCCTGTAGCTCAACCTGCTACTGGTGAAACTCATACTGAACAGCCAGCTGCTCCAGCTGTAACACCTAGTACAGAAGCATCTTCTGCAACTACAACTCCTGTAGCTCAACCTGCTGCTCCAGCAACAAGTGAAACTGCAACTCCTGCTCCAGCTGCTCCTCCTAAAGCAAACGAAGAAGAGGAAGAAGAATTAGATCCTAACTTGATGCTTGATGCATACAACGAAGGTGCTAATTAATTTTAAGAAATATTCTCGCTGCTAGTTTGTCGAAACATACTAGTAGCGAGCAATATGTTTACTCGTTAGAATAATATTTTGAAAGGAGAATTCAATAATGGCTCTTTCCGTACAAGCCCAATTGAAAAAAGTATTAGCACCATTTGCGAGAGCGGTTGGTGTCGATATTAAAAAATTAAAAGACGGCAAACAAGATAAACTTCAAGCTGGTCTTAATATTCAAATCTCTGAAGAAGGCGTAATCTCTGCTACGGCTCCTAACCAAGCCCCTGATCTTAGCGCATATTCTACTACAGAGCAAATCACTACATTGGTTGATGGTAAAGTTGCTGGTTTAGTTAAAGAAGAAGCTTTAAATACTAAATTGGCTGACTATGCTACAACTGCATCCGTAGATACTAAATTAGCAGACTATGCAACTACTACTGCTGTAGATACTAAGTTAGCTGACTATACTAATACTACGGCTTTAAATACTAAATTAGCAGACTATGCTACAATTACAGCTGTAGATACTAAATTAGCTGATTATACTACTACTGCAGCATTAACTACTAAATTAGGTGACTATGCAACTACTGCATCTTTGACTACTACTTTAGCAGACTATGCAAAAGCAGCAGAAGTTCAACCTAAATTGACTGCTGGTACAGGCATTTCTATCTCTGAACATGGTGAAATTGCTGCTACAGTTGATTTGACTGGTTATGTTAAAGAAGAAGCTTTAGAATTCGGTGAACTTGATTTGGTTGCTGAATATGAAGCAGGTAAACGAGGCGAAGTTGTAGCTCCTGTAGCTAGTGCAGAAACTGGTAACCCATCCCCTGCAGAAGGTCCTCAACAATAGGTCTAACCTAATAATTGACAATTGAATATACAATAAAGTAATACTAATGAGAGATGATCATTACGATCATCTCTCCTTTATTTAAATTTTGAAAGGAGAAACTCTGACATGGCTGAATTTAAAAAAGCTATTGAGAAAACCCTTAAACCTCTTGCTCGCAAAGTAGGTTCTGATATTAGAAATATCGAAGCTAAAGTATTTGCCGGCAAAGTTATTAACGTATTAGACTTCGGTATTGATAATACTGGTACTACAGACGTAACTGAAAAGTTAAATGAACTTTTCCGAAAAGTACGTGATGAGAATTATACAGAAGTAATCTTCCCAGATGGTACATATAAAATTTCTAATAAAGTTTCTGTATTCATTCCAGGTGATCGTCATAAATACCTTTATATCCATGCTCAAAATAGATATAAAACTATTCTTGAATTCCATGGTAACCGTGAAGGCAATTATACTGGTTTAGAATTAAAACCTGAAAGCTTCAGTCAAACTCGTGGCTATAATGTAAAAATTGATGGCTTTACAGTAAACAATATGGAGTTACCAGCTGAAGGAAGTCAAATTGCATCTCAATCTATCTTTGGTGTATTCTTCACTCAAGACACTGATGAAGGTTTCAATGCTTACGATTACAAGTTCTATAACTTTGAATGCACTAATATGCAGTATAATAATGGCTATTATGCAATCTATATGACTTGTGGATTATTTGATTCTGAAATCAAAAATATCTCTATTGAGAATATGGAATATTCTATCGATATGAGTGGTCAATACTCTAATAATAATAAAATTGAGAATATTCTTTTCAAAAACTGTAAAAACAATGCCTCTATTTCTATTAAAGCTTCTATTAAGAATATTGACATCCTATATGATAATGAAGAAATTGCTAGAGAAGTTGGTAACGCAGTTAACTTAACATGCTACAATTTATCCAACTTATCTTATAAAGGTTACTATGACTTAAGTAATCAAAATAATATTTTAACTATCAACTGTACAGCCGGTGCTACAGTGTCTGATATTAGATTGGATTTAAAACCTTTCAATATTGAAAGAGCACAGAACTTAGATGTACCAACATTTATCTCTTTATCTTCAGTAGATAGTGAAGTATCCATTCTTAATATCTCTAATGTAACATTTGATAATTTTGATACTAACTTTGAAGAGGCGCTTAGAAAGATTGATTACTTTGCATTCTTTGATACTTTAATTCCATTATCCATTCATGGTATTACAGAAACTGCAAACTTAAAATTCTTCAAAGAAAAAGGTGTTAACTTAGTATACGATAAATCTGGTTATATGCTTGAAAGTCATAATACTAAGAATATACACTTTATCTCTAGACCATATATCGGTGCAGATCGTAATATGAATGGTATTGAACAAGCTGCAGGTGGTAAGTTAGGTGCTATTTATATTGCATCTTCTGAAGGTACTCCATTACAAGGTAAAGGTACAGATTACTCTGAAAATACTGCAGCTGTTAAAGGTGATATCTTCACTGAAGTAGATCCAAATAAATATGGTCACTTTGCATATGTATCTACATATGAGCATGCTACTTCTAGTAATATGAGTAAAGAAAAAGTTAGCAGCGTTACTTATAATGAAGCAGATAAAACTTATACTATTACATTTACTGATCTACCAACATGGTCTAACGGTACTTTAATGGGTAAAGTTCCTAATGTAGGTTCTGTTGTAAAAGATTCTTATCTTGGTATTGATTTTGAGATTAAAGAAGTTAATGAAGATGCTAAGACATTTACAGTATCTGCTAACCCTGAGTCTAAACAAGGTATAGCTAGTCCATATAAGTTTGCTCCTGATACTGATCCTAGCAATTCTATATTCATGCACTCTCTTTCTATTGAACCTAGAAAAATTAATAGAATGAAAAATATGACATTTGCAACTGTGCCAATTATTCATTCTGGGACTACCGAAAACCGTCCAACTGAGCACTTGGTTATTGGTCAAACGTATTTTGACACTACCCTAGGTGCACCTGTATTCTGGACTGGTTCTGAGTGGGTTAAAGCTAACACTGGTGAAATTGATACCTCTTCCTTAGCAACTAAAGAAGAAATCAAAGCTATCCCAGCTGCTAATATTACTCAAGATGATAATCATTACTTCGTAACTAAATATCAACAAGCTAAACTCGGTAACTTATATAACCGTGGTGAGTTTGATAAGTTATTCCCTAAGAAAACTGATTTAGAAGCGTATGCTACTACTGCTGCATTAACCACCAAATTAGGTGATTATACAACAACTGCAGATTTAACTACTAAGTTAGGTGACTATGCTACAAATGCTGCATTGACTACCAAATTAGGTGATTATACAACAACTGCTGCATTGACTACTAAGTTGGGTGATTATCCAACTAAGACTGAAATGCAAGCAGCAATTGCTGCAATTCCAGCTCCAACAGTAGATACTTCTACTTTAGTAACTAAAGAAGAATTAAATGCTACATTGAATGCAATCAATGAAAAATTAAAACAAATTAGAGGAGAATAGGCATGAATGAAATAGCTAATAAGATCATAGAAAGCCTTGAAGGTATTGCTTCTGATATTAATAATGCTAAATCTACTCTTACACAAAATAATGTGGTACTGGATTCCAGTACCACAAAAACTTTAGCTACTGAAATTGGTAAATTACCAGCAGCTATTAAAGCATCAGCCGTATTAGAAAGATTTAATGGTGGCACTTTAACTATGAAGAATGGATTTATTTATTCTTCAGATGTTACCACTAAACTTGATGATACAAACTGTATACCAGTAAATGCAAGAGAATATGTAATTCCTAGAGGAATGATGTTTTCTATGAAATTCCCAGGATATTTAGCAGATCTTAAATCATATATTGGAGAGCAGTTACCAGATAGTAGTATGAGATTCTTTAATATCTTTAAAATCTATACTGATAATCAAGATATTTCAGAATTACTCTTTAATCTAAATGCAGCATATATCGATAATATATTAGAAAATAAGAAAAGTGCTAGACCTTATGGACTAAAGATTGTTCTTAGTAGTGAATTCTACAAACCTGATGAGAATGGTTACTATACTTTTGATAGATTATTATTCCCATGCTATAATAGTGAATTCTATGTAAGACAACCAGATGGTTCTGAAGTTAAGATTACAAAATTTAAGTGCAAGACATTTTACTTTACATTGACATATCAACAAAAAACTGTTGATATTATTTGTGATTCTCTAAATGTATCTGTTTTCAACTTACAATCAATGATTGATAAGAAAAAACAACGTTCATCTATGCCTAATAATTTTAATAGAAATCTTAATAATAAGGATTGTTATATTATTAACATGCCAAAGGTTAATATAAGTTATTACCCATTTGCGTATGCAACTACAAATCCTCCATTTTTAAGATTAGCTCCTATTGAATATACTAAACTTGGATCTACTGCATATTTACAACCAGCTGATAATATTCAAATTAGAGTTAATGAGACTCAAGAGAATATTGAGCAACTAAAATCTGATGTAGTTAAATTTAATATTTTCCCATATCTTAAAATATTTAATACAGATGGGACTAAAGTATTTAACCCAGTTGATGGTACTTTTAGTAGTAATATAAGTGCTAAAATACCTGGATTAGATATACCAATAGATAATAAAAATGCATATATAGATAAATATCTTAATAACCTAGGTGTATATGATGCTGTTGCTAAACAATATGTATCATATAAAACTATTACACTTAAATCTAGAACCGATAGACAATCCTGTTTTAATAGCATTAAAGTTGTTAAAACTCCTGGATATGATGACTATATGTATAGTACAAATAGCGATGATGTTATTGATAATATTTCATTTGGAAGTAATATTCCAGATGTATTTGAAAACTTCCCACTAATGGAATGCTTGGATTATGTATTAGCCCCAAATAATAGTGAATTTTCAGGTACAGATTTAAATTGCAGTAAACGCCTTAAATTTAAATTTAGTGAAAATTTACTAGATAAAGGTTATACAACTCCATTAGCTGGATTTACAAAAGGTGATTCTGGTCCTAAATTTAATGGTATATCCTTATATTGTGATAATTGGGGAGGAGATCCTTTAACTGAATTATCATATTCAGATGGTAAATATATTATTATGAATGATAGCGCTAGACTTCTTATATCTCCATTTGATACAGAATTCTATGCTAAAGATGGTACGCTTATTGATAAAATATTTGCATATAAAGCTCCTATCATGTATAATAAAACTATTAAAACAGTTAGAGTACAGTCTCAATATGATATGGAAACTCAGGCATTAGAGAAAAATGGTGTTATATATCCATTAATCAGCTTAAACTTTACATACCCATATGCTTATCCTAGAGGATATGATGATGAAGATGAACCAATAACTCCAGGTGATCCTGCAGCTCCAATGAAATATATTATAGATAAAGATACTATTATTAAGCAATACCCAGGAAAATATTGTACTGGAAAGTTTAGTGGACAAACTCCTGTATTTGATGCAGATAGCGATTTTACTAGATTCGAAAAATATATTCGCATTCTATGCCCAGAAAATCATACTAAGTTAGGTACTTATGAATTTGATAAATTTAGATTACCATTATATAACTTAGATGAGACTAAGAAGTATAACTACTCTAATAAAACTTGGGAACCTGTAGGAGCTACTACTCTAGATACGGTACGTACTAGAAACTTATATCAAGATGACGTATTATTTGATAGTTTAAGATCTAGTTAAAAATTTTATGAGGAAAATTGTAATTTATTTTGTATAAAGGAGAATAATTATGTCTGAGGTTTCAAACGAAATTATTCAAACCCTTGAAGGCATTGCGTCTGATATTACAAACGCAAAAAATACGCTTAAAGCTAATAATGTAAAACTAAAGTCTAATGCTACTATTTCATTAGCTGACGAAATTAATAGTATTCCGGACTCCATCAAAGCTTCTAATTCATTAGAAGGATTCAATGGTGGGCAAACCACTCTTAAAGGTGGGTTTATTTACCCAAATAGCGATAATGTTAGAGAATTAAATGATAGTAATACTACAGTGGTTAAGGCAGAAGAATATGAAGTACCTACAGGTAAATATTTGAGTCTAACTTTTCCAACTGCAAGTATTATTACTGGCACTGGTTATGATTATTTAATCAAATTTAGATACAATGGTAAAATGTCTGAATTGTATTATACAGTTTTAAATGCTTTATATAGGACTTACTTAAAGTACAATCTCACATACGACTATAATGACTCTACAAATACGCAAATAGATAATCGTATGATTAATGTCTTATTGAAGAAGGGAAATCTTACTGTAGAGAATGGTGTGTATAAATTTGGTGAATTTGTATTCCCAACTTTTAATACAAACTTCTATTCAGCTAAAAATGATGACGACAAAGAAGGTACATTGATTACTAACTTTGAAATCGATAGATTTCACTTCTCTTTGAATTATCGTGGTAAAGATATTAATATCAAATGTAAGAAAATGATTGTAGATCTAGACTTCGCTACTCAAATCATTAAGAAAGAAATTTCTGGTCATGACGGTTACCATTATTTAGCTGATAATCCTGAAGTATTAGAATACTTTAATCACCGTGATGATACTGACAATCATATTATCTACTTACCAGAATTTGACGTTGAATATGCTGGTGTTGAGTACGCATATAATGGTCTTAGTTTAGACGCTAACGTTGAGCGTGCTTATAATGTACAAATCCGTACAGAAGAAAATGACACTAATAAAACTTTGTTAGAATCACCTGTACATATTGCAAATATCTTACGCTTAGTTAAAGTCTATAATATGGATGGTACTAAGATCTATAATCCTCTTACTAAAGCATTCGAAGACGCATCAACAAGTGGCTATGTTACAGCTTATGGATATACTCCAGATGATAATATGATCGATAAAGATGAGTATTATAAAAATACTAATAATGTCATGATGCTTGATGAGCGTGGCGTTAAAGCTATCAACTATAAAAATCATATGGCTGAAGTAGAAAAAACTACTAAAGCTATATTGCAAGGACTTAATGTAAATAAAGGATATGTATATTACATGATCGGTGACTCTATTGAGCCAGAATTGATTAGATATGATGAAAGTACATATATCTCATACTATCAAAACTTCCCAATGCTTAAGCTATTAGAAGGTGCTCTCCGATTAGGTAAATACTCCAATTCTAGAGATGCTATTAATGCATATAATAGCACAAGTTTTGATTTTGCTGATGAATATTCGAAACAAAGAGCTGATGTATATCCATTCATTATAAACTGCGCATTCTATAGTAGTGATACTATTGGATATGGTGGAATTAGACTATATACAAACGTAGATACAGTGCGTGAGAATGGAGTAAAATACACTGTTCTTAAAAATGCAGTAAATACATTGGTATCTCATTATGACGTGAAGTTATATAATAATGCAGATCCTGATATATTATCTGGTAATAATAATGGATTAATTGAAAATATCAAAACTAATGCAGCCCCATTAGTATACAATGAAAATATTAAAAGTATCAAAATTGTATCTGATGGTAAAAAACGTGGGGTATTAAAAACTTTATTAGGTTATGGTATGATCTATCAAGTATTTGATGCAACAAAAGTACCTGAAAAGCCTGCAACTCCAATGAAGTATATCTTGGATAAAGATTCTACTATTGAAGAATCTAAATCTAAAACGTACAAAAATAAATGTCAGTATAGTACATTTATCTTAGGACCTTACACTACTGATGAAATGGCACAATATGTAGACAAATTCGTTCATGTATTAGTACCAGAAGATCATCCTGGTCTAGGTAAATACAGCTTCTGTAAATTCCGTTTACCATTGTATAACTTGGATGAAACTAAGAAGTATAACTATTCTAAAAAGACATGGGAACCTGTTAATGCATTAACAGCTGACAGCACTTCTATGGAGGATTTATATCCAGACAATATCGCAGAAAATAATTATCCATTAGAAGTATTCCAAAACAATCAAGGATTCTCTACAGAGCCATCCGGCAATAGTAATAATATGGAAGAATACGATCACTTATAACTAGTAAAGAAAAATTCCAGAAGGGATTAATCCTCTTCTGGTTTTTCTTTACAATATAATAATGAAAGGAGGCAATACCAATGCCAGATGCTTTTAATCAAATTATTCAAACACTAGAAGCTATCAATGGGGATATTAAATCCGCTAAAGATACTTTAAAAGAAAATAATGTAAAATTAGAATCCAATTCTACTTCTACGTTAAGTACTGAGATTAATAAAATTCCTGCTTCTATTAAAAAGTCTACTGTATTAGAAGGTTTTAATAAAGGTAAGAATACACTAAATGGTGGATTTATCTATAATACTGATAGCAGTGAATTAAATTCAGTTAATTCTGTAATGGTAACTGCCGATGAATATATCATACCTACAGGGAAAACTATATCTATCGATTTCCCTTCCGCTGAGGTAATTGATGATATATATAGATCTAAAGGTGATGCCAACTTAGTAGTTAAAACTGCTGAGCCTGTTACAGATATTTATAATACTATCTTAAAACCACTATATAAGACCTATGTAGATAAAAAACTTATCAACCAAGAAATCACTACTACATATACAACTGATATTCATTTAGATAAGTCTAATATCTCTGATGATACATTAAACGTTAATGAGTTTGTATTCCCTAACTTTAATACAAATCTATACTATAAAAAAGATGGTGAAGAGCAAGATACTCTTATTACAAAAATTAATACTGATAAATTCCACTTCTCTTTATCAAACAAAGGTAGAAATGTAGATATTACTTGTAGAGAATTAGTCATCGATTTAGATTCTGTATTCTATTTTACAGATGTAGCTGGTCGTAATGGCTATGAAAGTGTAGATAACAACTACTATAACTTCAGAGATGAAAGAGATGCTCATATCATTAAATTACCAGAATTTAATGTATCATATAATGGTATAACGAACCACTATAATGGATTAGCTCAATTTGTATATGTTGATAGACCTGGTGAGACCATTATGGTGGCAGGCAATGTTCAAATTAGAACTGAAGATGATCCTGTAAATATTCTTAAAATGAATGAAGATGCAAACTTAGGTGGTATTTTAAGACTATTCGAAATCTATAATATGGATGGTACTAAAAAATATGACATTAAAACAAAAACATTCATAGATAATCTAGATGCAAGTCCTGACCCTGATGCATCTGTAAGACTAATTAAAGATAGAAATGCTTACTTTGATGGATCTTATATAATGGGTATATTGAATAATAAACCTATTAATTATAAAGAGTACACTGATAAACTTAAACAAACCAAAAAAGATGCATTAGCTAAGTTAACTATTAAACAAGGTTATGCATACTTTGGCGATATTGTCCCTACTCCAGGAGATTTATTTAAATTTGATGATTATAATCAACCTGCAGTATTTGAGAATTTCCCAATGCTCTATATAGATGAAGATGTTATTAAATTTAATAGAAATAGTAGCCCTGAGGGTAGCGGTAAAATTATTGGTGCCAATGAGGTTAAATTTACATTTTGGGATATACTAGACGATTCGGTAAAATATAATTTACCATTACTAGGAATTTGTGCAAGTGATCCATATGGTAATCCTGTTTCATACCAAGGTATTACTGTACAAATAAATACTACTGGATATGAAAAAAATCAAAATGGTATTACATATAAGCCGATGTCTAATTCATCTAATTTAATTGCATCTCCATATGATACTAAATTTTTAGATAATAGTGGTCTAGATTTAGAAAATGTATATGTATCTAAAGCTCCATTAGTATATAATAAGAATATCAAAAGAGTATTAATCGTATCTGATTCTGATCGTAAAGGTGAATTAGAATTATTACTCGGATATGGATTAATATATTTAGGTATTGACCCACAATATGATAAACCTGAAATTCCATCAACACCAATGAAGTTTATCATTGATAATGAGACTACTATTCATAATGCTAAATCTAAATTATATAATACTAAAGTTAACTCATATGAATACGTATTAGGACCTGCATCTACTGATGAATTAGCTAAATACTATGACAAATACGTTCATGTATTATGCCCAGAAGATCATCCTGGTCTAGGTACTTATGAATTCTGTAAATATAGAATTCCATTATATAACTTAAATGAAACTAAGAAATACAACTATTCTACAAAGACATGGGAACTTGTAGATTCTACTACTGATGATAGCCTTACACTTGAAGCAATCTATCCTACAGAGTATGATGCTGCTAGAAATGAAGGCAAAGAACCTCAAGTTTATACCAACCCTGGATTTGAATTGAATCCAATCTAATACTATTCCCAGAAGAGGATTAACCTCTTCTGGGTTTTCTTTTACAATATAGTAATGAAAGGAGAATTTATTATGAAAAATACAAAAGACTTCACTGAGCTTCTTAAAAAATCCTTCAGATATATCGGGGCTGATATTAATGCTCAAAGACCTGCAACTTTAGCAGATCAAACAAACATTACTTTTGTAAAAACTATTGACATTGATAAGACAGTAGTTAATCAATGTCAGGGATTTACCTATGATCCTACAAGTAAAAGATTCATTTTAGCATGCTGTAATGCTGATAACTCTAAGCAACGTATCTATGAGTTAGATATAGATATGAATGTAGTTAAGTTTACTGACTTTGAGGGTGTAGATAAGTTAGGTCATGTTAATACATTATTCATGGATGGTGAGATCATTAGAGCTACTAATGGTGCTGCTAATGGTACACGTATTTATAATATTAACCGTAATCATTTAGATGAACTTGTATTAGGTGAGTTCAATGACTATCCAGAAAAGTGCTTTAATATTGGTAAAGATATAGCCGGCTCTGGTAGATATGTATCTATAGTTCCTGGGGCTGATAGTAAATCCCGTAAAGTTAGAGTATATGCTAATAACACTATGACTACTAAGACTGAATATATTGTGCAAGTAGATGAAACTAATCTAGACTCTAATGGTGCATTCTTCAATGGTGATACAATTATCTTTGCAGTGACTAGACGATTAATCGAATGCCGTTTAATTGGTAATCAATTCAAGGTTATTAGAGAAATTGAAATGGAGCCATACTGTGAAATTGAAGACTTTACTTACGTTAATGGGGATATTTATATGTGTGCTAATTCTCATGATTACGTTCGTATTTATAAGTATTCTTCTAAAAGATCTTACTATAATCACATTAATAACGATTTTCTTAATAATGGTATTACTCTAGGTAACCAAGTTGGTTATCATGGTAAAGCTACAGATAACTCTGTACGTGTAATTGCTAAGATCAATAAGAATGATAACTTAGAGCTTGGTGATAAGAGATCTATCACCACTATAATTGGTAAAGAACTTAAGCATTATAATGGGGCTAACTCTTATACTGTATTAACTACAGCTCATTATAATAGCGCTATCTATAATAAGGTTACTATGGATGAAAAGCTTAAAGCTATCACTGACCGCATCACTGCATTAGAGAATAAATAAATCCAGTAACTTTATTACCCCTAAACATTAGAGTATAAGACAATTATTACTCTATAGGAGGTTACTATGGGTATGAAGAATGTGGGAGCTTTCCTAAAAGAGGAAGGAACTTCCCTTATATTTAAAGGTGATGGAGAACTAGTATTCTACATCCCTGAGAATTATTTTAGAAATGATGGGCATATGAAATATGCTGAAGAAGCTGGTGAATATGTAAACACGTTAGGTCTATTCTCTTATGAGGTATTTGACTCTAAAGGAAAATCTATCTATGGTGTTAAGCTATTCAATCACCCAGTTCTTATATCTACAATGCCTTCTTCAATAGAGAAGGTTAAAGACTATGTATTAGATAAGAAGATTCCAGTTCCTGTAGACTATCGTATCTTGAAGTTTAAGAAAGATGATGTAGTTATAGTAAACACTGGTTCTCCTGAAGATATTACTAATGTAGAGAATATGTTTAGAATCTTTATGATCACTGGTAATATCCCTAATGTAATTGCATATGATAAATTACATGCATTCTTAATGGACTCCATTAAATTCAATGGTTCATCTTTCGGTATCTCTGCACAGATGTTTGGCATCCTAGTATCCGAACTATGTAGATCCGTTAAAGATGAATCTATTCCATTCCGCTTAGCTAAGGAAACAGATATGCATAAGTATAAACCGCTATCTATTAAGATGGTACCTAAGTATATCTCTGCATTTACTGCATTGACATCTGAAAACTGGGATGATGCGGTTATCAACTCTATTATCAATAAAAACAAAGTTGATTCGCCTATGGAAAAGATCCTTATGCAATAGCCATAATTAACATATGAATAAAAGTTTAAATAGTATCCATATCGGATTCGTTTATAACTATTATTTAAAATCTATTAAGGAGGAAATAAAAGATTATGATTGGTACAAAAATCATTCTTGAAGACCAAAGTTATATTCCCTCTCTGAATATAGCCGACTCTACAACAAAACCGATTGTATTTGCTGGTTTTACTTCGGACAAAGGGACTGAAGAATATACTAAATGGCAAGGCGACGATTTCTTTGACCAATATGGTGAAATCTCTTTTGCTCGTCATGGTCAACCTTTACTCCAAGCTGCTAACGTAATTAACAACGGCGGTATCGTTTATGCGAAACGTGTCGTTGACCCTACTTCTCGTTTAGCTATGCTAGGTGTAGTTGCTCACGTAAAAGAAATTTCTCGTCAAGAAACTCGTATTAAATTCGATCCTTTGACTGGATCTCCTATTACTAAGGCTGATGGCTCTTATGTAACTGAAGAATTATACTGGAAAGCTGTAGATGTTGCATCTATCTCTGATCCTGCACAACGTCCTACATATACTAAAGACGAAGCTGGTGTAGATGGCATCGCTGCTATGTATAAAGTTTGTCAAGTAAACTACTCTGTAGAAACTTTGGAAGCTGAAGAAAACGTTCATGGTAATGATTACGTTGCAACTTCTAAAGCATTCTATGAAAAATTCAAAAATAAAAAAGATAACAAATTCCCATTGTTCTTGATCTTAGACAATGGTCGTGGTGTATCTCAAAAGAACGTTACTATTTCTCTTGATTCTACATTATCTCGTTCTGCACAATCTGCACGTTACGTATTAGATATCGATGAAAATAGCAACACATTAGAATCTATTGTATTCTCTTTGAACCCATCTGAAGTTGAATCTGGATACAACTTATTCTTTGATTCTGTAGTTAAACGTACTTCTAAGCAAGTTAAATGCTTTGGTTATGAAGACCAAATGCAATTATTCTATGCTAAAGTAGCAGCAATTGCTGGTATCTCTGAAACTCGTTTACGTGAATCTGATATCATTGGTGCTCGTACTTGGAAAGGTGATCCATTCAAAAACTTTGAAGTACTAGAATCCACTAATGATGGTGTAGCGACTGTTAAACTTGATAGCTTTGCTGGTCATCCTTTGACTGGTGGTTATAATGGTGATACTTTCGGTACATCTCCAATCTCTGGTTATAAAGGTGTAACTGACTCCACTTCTGTATATGCTACAGAAATGGCTAAAGTATATAATGGTACTTTCAATGATGATATCTATGATATCGATAATAACCCAATTGACGTTGTTGTTGATGCTAACTATCCTCACATTGTAAAACGTGCTATTGAAAACCTTTGTTCTTTCCGTCAAGATGTATTCTATTTCCGTGATATGGGTACTAAAGGTCTTACTAACCTTCTTGCAATCAAGAATGCTAAGACTTTGAATACTGGTGGTAATAGCCGTTACGTTGCGACTTACTGTCAATACTATGACATTTTCGATCCATATACTCGTAAACAAATTACAGTAACTATGGGTTATTCCCTTGCTCGTTTGATCTGTATGCACTTTGCTAATGGTCGTTCCTTAGTATGTGCTGGTCAAAACAATGGCTGGGTAATTCCTGAACTTATCGAAGGTACTTTATCTTACGTTCCTAAGGTTACTCCTGCAGGCGACCAAGTTGCTGAAATGGATGACCTTCGTGTAAACTTTGGTAAATATTACAACGGTATCTTCTCTCTTGCATCCGAATACACTTCTCAAGATATCCATACTCAATTAAGCTATGCTAATAACGTATTGGCTATCCAAGAATTGATTAAACAAATTCGTATTGCATGTCCTAAATCTCGTTATAAATTCATCACAGGTACAGACTTCGAAGATTACAAACAAGACGTACAAGCAGTTATTAACAACAACGCTAATAAATTTGCTTCTATCTCTATTGACTTCAAATCTGACTCTGCTTATGCAGCAAACAAAATTGTTTATGCGGTTATCCAAGTATCGTTCAAAGACTTCGCTCAAGCTGAAATCTTCCGTATCGTTGCTATTCCAATCGCTACTGCTGTTAGTGCCAATGCTTAAGGAGGATAAATAATATGGGCAATCAAACACAAGGTGCTGTTAATTTTATCTTCGACGGCACTAAGGAAATTCGTGATTTGACTCAGTATGCACTGTTCCGTGGTGTAACTGACTGGGCTAACTTACACCAATTCAATCAATTTGAATCTGGTTATGGTATGATCATTGTATTGACTATTCCTAACTTCTTGAAAGCTTTGGCTTCTAAGAATGATCAATACAAGAAACTTATCGATACATATGTGCATGTATTGGAATATGAATTCCGTGGTTTAGACGGTATTGATAACATGACTTCCGATACTGCAGAATTAACAAATGGTGTTAAATCCATCAACGTTATTAACAAAGTTAATAGCCAATCTGGTTCTACATTCACTATGCGTTACTTCGAAAAATCTGGTTCCATCATGACTAAAGTTCATGAGTTGTTCTTACGTGGTATTAAAGACCCTACAACTCAAGTTAAACATTATCATGGTCTTATCGAAGATGGTACAATCAAAGAACCTGGTTTCGACCAAGAAGTATTTAGCTTCTTATACATCGTAACTGACAATACTTTGATGAATGTTGAAAAAGCATTCTATATCGTAGCTGCTCAACCAACAAATGCTGACTTGAATATCTACAATATCGAACGTGGTGACATTGGTTTCAAAGAATTATCTGTAGAGTTCTCTGGTTTCCCTATTACTAACACAATCATTAACAGAAAAGCTCAAAGCTTACTTGATTGGGTACGTAAAGGTACAATCTGGGATGAGTCTGAAATGACTTACTCTGGTGTAACTAATATGGCTCCTTACAATAAAGTACTTCGTCCTAACGGTGAAGGTAATACTGGTAAGGGTGTATCTTATACTGGTTAATAGATTTTAATAATAGAATAAACAAAGTGGACTAGGAGTTAATCTCCTAGTCCATTTATTCTTTCTTTTTTAGTAACAATATATTGACTGCGTATGAAGATTTTATGAAGTTAAAACACAATTACTCCTATACTTACCTATATAATAACACATGCTTCGTGAAAACAATCTTCTTAAATCGATACTATCTACTACGCTTGATTTACGTTAAAATATACATGGGAACTCCGAACGGATTTCAGATATACACTTCCATATGTGGGTGGAAGTTGTTGTTCTTTCCTCAAAAAATTTGCAAACTGCTTATATCACATGAACGGACTTCTTCATGCGTAGTCAAATCTCTCTTTCTGCTTTGTCACTCTCCTCGCAAGTACAAAGTGTTTCACCTCTCAATACAAAAACAAACGACAGCAACTTATGGTCATAGGCTTTAATAGCCTATGACCGTATTTTGTTGCTTTAGTAACTAGAATCTCCACCTTGATCATCTTGTTGATTAGCAGCATATTCAATCTTAGTTGCTTCTTTAACACGCATAATCATTTCCATATCAATATAACTTTCAAGCATTTTACCTTTCAAGTTATTGAAAAATATTTGTTTAGCGTTGTCATCTAAATCATCAGAGAATGCTTCCATAGCAGCTTGTGCTACATCATTAGCATTTTGAATGATTTGGTTAGTATTAGTTAGATTCAAGAACATCGGTGTTGGTAAGTTAACTTTAATAACCGCTGTTGGATTATTAAACTCACCTCTATAGAGCTTAGTCATAATAGATGATAAGAATCTATTAGCTATAGTTTGTCTATTATAGATTTTCTTTAAGAATCTACTATTGGACATAGATGCTTGTATAGCATAGTCCATAGATTGTCTTGCTTGTACAATCTCAAATGGTACATCAGTACTATTAACTGCCATAGATTGGAGTTTTTCCATCAAGTCAGTTTGTGGATCAATTTGTTGACCTTGCATAACTTCAAACTGTACTGGAGCATTACCACTATTATCAGTTGGAATAACAAAGTCATTGAATCGACCTAAGATGTTTAATACATTCTTCATAGATTCTAATTGACGAATATTGAAGTTTTGACGTTTCAATTGGTCAATAGTAGTTAATAGAATCTTAGAGATATTTGTATCAATACCAGATTGTTTTACATAATATACACGATGATCTTGTGCACGAGTCATTGCACCAATAGTATTGGTAATATATAGACCAATGAATAACTTAGCTGGTATCATAGACTTATATAAGTCAGAGATACCACGATATGTATCAGGGTCTAATTTATAGTAGCAATGAACTACATCGTCAGGTGGTAAGAAAGTTACATTATATTTATTCTTTCTTCCAGCTTGAAGATCATGTTTTAATACAGTATAGATCTCTTTAGATAAGTCTTTATTAAGCTTAATGAACTTATTATCAATAGCAGCAGATAACTTACTTGCTACAGTCTTAACAATGCTATCAGAGATAACAGCAGAGTTCTTTGTAGCCTCTAAGTCTGTTGCTACATTGATACCCATAGCATTAACTGGTGTAGTTGTATCACTTACTGGGAAGTCATCATCTAAACCATACATACTATCATTTTCAAGATAAGCATAACCTAAGATAAGATCTTCAATTCTAACTGGAATGATTTTATAACGATTGAGTTCTTTGAATACACAACCATTTAAACCCCAGTCTTCTTTAGTATTGAATCTTTTATCCCCAGCTAATATTAAACCATTACTTGTAGTATCATCATAGAATGGACTAGCATCTAATTTATCATTAGCCACTAGAGATACTGTACTTGTTGTAGCTTCATTGAAGTTTAAAGCAGACTCTTTGATGTATTTAAGTCTATTAGCTGCAGCTTCATGTGCTACAATCTCTTTAGATAAAGAGTTGCTCATATTGAATGTAAACTCAACATCTAAAGACTGTTCTTTTTTGTTAATAGTATTAACAAATACATCTCCACTTTCTTTTAAAGCAGGAGTTTGTTTAAGAATACCAGACTCAGTTAAACTCATAGCTTCATGTGAAGTTACAAACTTATTCTCTGGGTTATCTAATAACTTCTTAATAGCTCTTTCATATGGCACGATATAATAGAATCGTTCACCATACTTAGAGGTATTATAAATAATATCTTGGAATTTGATAAGTAAGTCATACTTATCTTTAAGTACCTTGATATTATTATAGAAGATTTCTTTATTATTCTCTACAGATACATTCTCATCAGAGATGAAGATAAAGTCTTTAGAGAAGTGGTCAGATGAGATTACATTATCACATAATACACCCAATGCATCTTCAAGCATAGGCATATATTTACAGATCATATCAATCTCAGCATCAAATAAACGTAGGCTACGATTATTGAAGAATACATTATATACACTTCCATCGTTAGCCATATCTTTAAATAGGTTATCAAACCCATCTACTACTTTTGAATCGTTTTGATAATCAATTGCTTTAGCGTAGAGGGTACTAATAGATGATAATCCTGTAGAATAGTTAATATCATTGATAATCTTACCCATAGAGTCATTGATTCTATCAGTAAGATGAGTTAATTCACTATCACCATCTGGTGGTGTGTAATATGTACGACCGTATAAATTAGCAAGACCTTTACGGATACTACTTAGTAGACCTTCTTGCTGTTTTACGTTTTTATCTTCAGCCATTATCGTTCCTCCTTTGATTATTTAAATGTTTTCCGTATGCTAAATAAACGAATCTGGCTATAGAGATTGATTCTCTATAGCCAAACTCTTTAGTAAGGTAAGAATAACATTGACTGATTAACAATGATACCATTACGTTTAGTTATCTTAAATCTAAGAACGTTAAAGTTTCTATTAGGTACTTCATATACTATAGCCTCTACATGGTCAGACTTCAATGTTGGCATAGCAGATTTTGGAATATCAATAAGATATTTATCTACATTAATTCTACAAGCTCCTGTAGATGCACTACCTGCCATGAGTTCAGAATAACAATTGCTTTCATGGAAGATATCATCTCTAGCTATAATATGACTATCAACTTGATATTCTCTTAGGCTATCCATACAAGACTTAATATATACTGTATCCCAATCAAATACTGGTACATTTGTCTTAGTTATATCGGCTCCATCAGTAGCCTTACTTAGATTTTTTAAATCTAATGAATTGATTAATAGATTATTAATACTTGGATCTAGATCAATCATATAACTTGTAGTCTGAAAGTATGATCGTTCTGGTCCTACACCAATAATCGAATTGATATAATTTCTGTCATATAGAATCTTATCACATTTCAAAAGCTTACTTATAGAAAGTAAGCTTTCGATATCAGATTGTGATAGTTGAAATTGTATAACCATTATAATCCCCCTGGCATTTGTCGTTCACCATAGATTGCATTCATATTCATGCTACCAAATCTAGTTATAGCTGGTACGCATTCATTATATTCAACTTCTAATGGTTTAACCAACTCGCCTTTATTATATACTTTGAATTCATTCTCTGTTGATAATCTACCAGATGCAAATAATGTAGATACTTGATCTACTAATTCACTATAGTTAGGTAATCCAAACCATCTATGACCAATAGTCAAATGGTCTTGAGTCACAATATCTTCAATAATTGCAGAACTTGCATCTTTATCATCTTCAAATTCAATCTTACCAATCTCAGATGGAGAACTTAGATTGAACTCACGATTGATACTTGGATATAGAGAGCTAAAGTCAAAGTCAACTAAGTTATCACATAAGAAGACTGGAATACCATTAATCTTTAACTTAACTGAATCATTAACCAAGTTAGGATCAGCTACGAAAGCACCGTCAAACTTCTCAGATGGTTTCTCTCTAGTCTTATTAATATTATTACCTACAACAAGTCCTAGATTGAAATAGAAATCAATTTGCTTATTACGTAGATAAATTGTTTGTCTATGTACTTTAGAGAATCGAGTATTATTCAATACACTAGAGTTATAGATATATCCAATATCATCTGTAGATTCTTCAATACATACTTGGACTAATACGTCAACAATGTTGTAGAATACAAATGTTTTGAAATCTAAGAATGGTAACTTAGCCAAGTCTGTAGTAATATGATGATAGTTCAACTTTTGTACACCACAGATTTGAGCACCAATATCATTCAACTTAAATGATGCAAATGCAGATTGACCTTTACGACGAGATGCAAATTGAATCATTTGGTCTAAGTATACTGTATAAGAAGAAATGTATGCATAATCACCACGTTCAGCATAGTTATTTTCCATTCGTGTATCAATGAAGTATTCCGCTTTAGGATTAATTTTAAAGTCTTGATGACACATAATGCTTTCTGGACGATATCCTAGATTACGAATACGTTGAATTATATACGGAATATCGAATGCCATATTCCATGCTAATAAGAAGTCAGGTTCTTCTGTATTGATTTGTCTGAATAAGGAACCTAGTAATTGTATCTCTTGGTCGAAGAATTTTACATTAAACTTATATCCAAAGATATTAAACTTACGTTGTCTTTCTTCATCACCAATAGCAAACTTAATAAGTTCTCTTAGTTCACGTTCTATTTGACCACTAGCCACTTGGTTTTCAAATTCTTGAACTAATGGATTTCTAGGGTCTCTAAGAATATACGTATTAATAACTCCATTGTTAATATAAGTTACTGCATTAACTGGAGCTTCACCTGGTTCTGGGAAATCACCTGCAATATCAGAGATATCAACCTCAATATCTAGATATGCTTTAGTTACAGATTGAATATCATTCTTGAATAAACGATTGAACCAGAATCTGTAATGGTCTTCAATATTTTGGTCAGAGAAGAATACTTGATTCAATGTATGTAACTTAGCATTCTCTCTATATTCACCATTAGCAATATTATTCGTAAAGAATTTCATATTGCCAGTTGTTTGAGCTATACATTTCTCTAATTCTCTATTAGGACATTGAATAGCTTCTAATTCATTCTTTGGTAAGAAGTCATAGTGATGAGTAAGTTTATCTGGTTCTTTTGCTACAAACCAAATATACTCTGGATCCTCAATTTCACATACGTGTTTCTTACCTGTATTATTATCTTTAGCAACTAAACTCAAAGATGGTTTAGTCCATTTACCGTTTTCTTGTTTATATGGTTTTGCAAAGAATGTTTGCAAAATCGTTAAATTATAGTCTTTTGGGAACTGGTTAAATATGTTTAAGATGTTAGCCATATTTAAATCCTCCTTCGTATTTATACCTACTTTAATGTAACTGGGAGTTTAATTTTTTATAATTCGACGTTTTTAGGCATTATAAGAATATATATATAGAACTTTAAAATAACCCATAAAGGAGGGATAAATTATGCAATATACTGAAGCTATTATGGAAGGTAATATTACCGTAGAAGAGCCAGTAACTAAACCTAGTTTTAGTGGCTCATCCATATTTAATAAATTTGCAACCGGTCAAGGTAAAAAAATTGTTGTGGAGAATAGACCAATCGATGAAGATACTTTGATCAAACCACGAAAACGTGGTCGACCAAGAAAAAATAAAGACAATGATGAAATCAATGTAGGTGGTGATGCTGAAGAGATCGTTACCAATAAACCATACATTGATTCTTATGAAGAAACCAATGATTTGATTAAAATAATGATTGGTCAAATCGATGGTCTTCAAGGTGAATTGAAGCAAGAATTCAATGATATCAGACTATCTAAGATACGTGGTAAATATCAATATCTAACTGATATTTCTGCTACTATCTCTTCTCTATCTAGTACTAAGTTATCTGCTATTAAAGAGCTTAACTCTGTTATCTCTAAATGTCATGATATGGAACTTAAACGTACTAAAGAACTTAAACTTGATAATAGTGGTAGTGATGAAGCTGCTATCATGGGCTTATATGAAAATATCATCAATACACCAAGACAACAACTCGAAACTGGTTTCATTCCACCTAGATTAGAAAGTGGAGATGTACCATTGATGGTTCAACAACAAGGTGGTATGGATATCTATCAACCTATGGTGACTAATGATGAATTATTTACACCAGAACAAAATCGTATGATTATGGAACACAATCCAGATATTAAAACTGTAGTGGTATTTGATCCAAAAACAGAATCTAGAGAGTTCCGTTGTATGAATATTAAAACTGGTGAGCAAATTGATAATATGAGTTTACCAGATCCATTCTTATTAGAAGATATGAATATCAACTTCCAAACTGGTATTGCACGTAACTCTAATTTGAATATGAACTTCCCATTAGCTACCCTCGAAGGTGGAATGGTTAAGTTAGTAGAATCTAATTATTAATAAAAAAATAAAATGCACTAGAGGTTAAACCTCTAGTGCACTTATTCTTTCTATAATACAGGAAGGGATAGTGATTTCTCACTATCCCCGCCAACACATTACCTAAATGTATTACTAACTATAAATATCAATAGTTCTAGCCATTAAGCCAATCATAATCTTGATATTATCAGTAGCATATATTAATTGATCAGATAGCTCAGAGAAGTTATCTTTAGATGAATATTTATTTAACCAAATCTTAACTGTATAAGCAATGAGGTTAGCCAATGTCATGACAGCTTGTTTATTATAATCATCTAATAGTCTAATACCACGTCTAGTAAATGTGTAGCTATGTACATCATTACCAACTGAAAACTCAAAATTAATTTCAATAGAATCTTCTCTTTCAGCAAAGAAAAATACTTTATTAGCATATGTATCTATAAAAGTAGCTGGAGCATCCTCCTTGGTATATTTATAGAATGCATTAGCAATAATATTTAAGTTATCATTGATTGAATGCTCGATCGATTTCATCAACTTATAATCATTAATGAAATCTAGATCTAACTTACCTGCATTTTTGAATTCCATAAGTCCTCCTAGTCATCATACTTTGCTAAGTGTTCAATTTTTTCTTTATGAGACATAGTCTCTACTCGACGTACAGATTCACATAATTCCATACGTGTGTATTTAGATAAGAAGTCTGCAACTTCTTCTTCACGAGTTTTCTTCTTATCACTGAAAAACCAAGCAATGAAATCAATTATCTTTACAATAACTTTAGCAATATTAATCGCTTCATCTACACTAATATTAGCATGCATATAAGTAAGATCACTTGAATGAACTTCAAGATCTTTATATGCTTTCTCTCTAAGCTTAGCATATATTTCAGGATCTGTCTTTTCCAAATGAATTAAGAAACAGATTAGTTTGTTATTACCCATGCCGATGAATCCCATAATTATTTACCTTCCTTTTCTAATAATAACTTTTCTAAGCGTTCAACACGTTGCTCTAGTTTGTAGATCTTTTTATGTAAAGCTACGCTATCATCATTATGAACAACTTTAACCTCTTTAGGTTGCTCTACTGGAGCAGCTGCATTAGCTACTCCAAAGCAACCAAGTAAACATAAACAGATAATAAGTTCTCTCATTTTTAATTACCTCCATTAAATATCATTAGGGTTAGCTTCATAGTACTCTTCCCAGAATTCATTATTATCTCTATTACGGATTCTGGTTTCTCTTTCCCAATCCGCATTCTCAATTTGCTCAATTTCTGGATCAGCGAACCAACCACGAAGATATAAGAATCCTTCAGCCATTCTAGCAATATAAGATCGTTTATCTTCATCAATAGCTGTAAATGTATTATCTCTATACATTTGATGGAATAGATTAACCATCATATATAGAGGATAAGGATTATTTCTAAGTACTGTCATGAAGTTATCTTCAATTACAAGTCTTCTATCATATTCAAATCTAATTGCATTGATAGTAAACTTAATTAATTTAGTGTCTTTAGATACCTCAACTTTTACATCACCAGCAGATCTACCATCTAATGTATACTCGATATCTTCTTTTACACTATCAAGAAAATCATTAGCAATGAATCTGAATTCTTCCCATGCACCATAATATAAGTTATTCATGATATACCTCCTAGTATAAATATCTGATGATATCTTTAATACGATTACTTGCAAGATCTGCAGATACAGACATAGCTAACCCTACAGATTCTAATTTATTAGATAAATATTTAAATCTAATAACTAATGACTCCATTTGTTCTTTTGTAAGATTTTTAATAACTGAAGTTGCCAGTTTATTAGTAAGCTGAATACCATTTTCTCCATTTGGATCAATAAATAATATACCGCTTGGATCTATTCTTACATCAGACCCATCGTCTAATTTTGTAAAATAGATTCCATATTCAGATGCATCTTTGGCTATAATACCAATATCCACATTTAACATATATTCAATAGAATAAATAGTGGAATACAACTCTCTTAGTTCTTCTTTTTTCATTTGATCAGTTCCTTTCTTTTAAAATAATATAAACCTGATTCATAGTAATAATATATGATTAAAAATATGGAAGAGGACATTGAATGCCCTCTTCCGATATTATTAGTCTTCAGCAATATAAATCATATTCCAAATATCTAATGTAGGAACTTCGATATTCA